>Ga0155224_110_pt2 | contig 1236 bp, 2 predicted proteins | sample RifCSPhighO2_02_FD_106192 | JGI IMG/M metagenome (GOLD analysis project Ga0155224, IMG submission 106192) | Candidatus Doudnabacteria bacterium RIFCSPHIGHO2_02_FULL_43_13b | reverse complement strand
GCCCGTTGTTCGTCTGGTATCGCCCGTTGAAACCGATATTCCCGCGATGTGATTTTACCTCGACGGCAAACACGCCTGTCGGCCCAACCACTACCAAATCGACATCTCCCCTGTTGCCGAACCGGATGGAACGAAAAACCGAAAAATCATCAGACAGCCCTTTGAGCTCGTTCTTGATATCAACCTCGCCACCCCAGCCATGATGAAATTTGCGCGATTTACCGAAGAAAAAATCTAATAACGGCCCCGCGGCCTTAACTATGACTATAAGCGCACCCACCAAAATCAGGGCGACCATTGGGCTTCCAATAGACCGAACAAGCCCGAACTTCAAAAAAAGATACAAGAGCAGCAAAAGAAACAGTAGCAAGAGGCTGCCAATCAAGTAGTTCCTGAAATCGCCGCGCAGCAAATAGCTGCTTTGCTTCCCAAAAAATCGAGCCATAATAAAACTATAACAAAAAAACGGCCAGAAGCCGATTCCACTTGGTCCCTCTTACAAAAAGCACCTTTCGGTGCTTTTTGTTATCTCGATTTTAGCTCAAGTTCAGATTTCTTTAACAGCGCCCTCTGATCCTCGTTCGCCCTTCTGGCCGCCTCCCGAAAGACCTTTTCTTTTTGCGCCGCAGATGCATTCTGGAAAAAGTCCGAAAACCGCCCAGACTCATCCTGCTCATCTGTCTTTTTGAAGAAATTGAGGAAACTAGAAAATTTCATAATATACTCTCCAATTCCTCCTTATTATAGCTGATTTTTAAGTAATCGTCAATTGTGACACCGGGCCTTATTTCGAACAAAGCATCAATCGTATCTTTCTCAAAGTCCCTTTTTACTAAAATAATCATCACTTCTTCTCCAAACTCTTTTCTAATAAGACTCACAGTCTCTCTCGCGCCTAAGAATTGTTCGACAAAAGCTGGTTTAGGAATATTTCTCCCCTCTTTCTTTTCTCTAATTTCTGTGAACTTCCAAGCGACCTTTGGATCCTGATATAAATAGAAAATAAACACGATTCGGGTTTTTCCCAATGAACGTCTGATATTATCGGCAGCTTTATCATACTTGAAAAACGTGCTATCGAAAATAAAATTCTGTCCTCTATGCAAGGCTAGGTCATGGATTTTCTCTACAATTAATGAAACGGCCCCTTGAAAAAGATGAGAATTATAGCCCGTGTACCCTGGCATCCTAGGTCGGATTTCGTCGGCATCAATCCTGATAACCCGCCTCTCTTTA
>Ga0155224_112_pt3 | contig 3158 bp, 4 predicted proteins | sample RifCSPhighO2_02_FD_106192 | JGI IMG/M metagenome (GOLD analysis project Ga0155224, IMG submission 106192) | Candidatus Doudnabacteria bacterium RIFCSPHIGHO2_02_FULL_43_13b | reverse complement strand
GCCTGTGGTAAAGCCTCTTTTTTGTCCACCGGTTACTAAGTAAACGAGTGGATCGGATGGCCCTTTAACTAAGGTGCCATCAGCATAGGTCATAATAGGACCCACTGGCAAAGCCACATCTTCTGCCGACGCGGTAACAACTTGTGAGAAGTTGTAGCCGTGTGACATAAAGACTTCAGCCGAGGTAAAACCTCTTCGAGTGCCGCCGGTTACCAACCAGACAACACCGCCAGAGAGCACTAAACAACCATCAGAATGAACAGCTGCGGCAGCGAATTGCGGAATCATGCCAACCGAGGCCCACAAGATTGTGGAGGCAGCAAGACCGGCAGCAACCGCTTTCCGAGCTTTCGAGGATAATTGCATTGTATTCTCCTGTTTAAAAAATCATCCGTAAGGGGCGGATTAATTATTCATATGAGACAATCAATCCTAATTTACAAACAATTTGATAAACAATTGATTAATTCTTGTCCCATCGAATGACGGGATCTTTTTTGGAATTGCTTAAGCTTATGAGGCCGAAAGCAGCTTAACCATACGTTAATGACAAAGACCGACCACTCCCTCACATTCTTCTACAAGGATTTCTCTATGTAGAATGTGAGGGACAGTGTCTTGGTATGATTAAGAATTCCAACAAATTAGACTGAATCTGCAGGCTTACAGTTACAACAATTGTGTGAATAACTTTTACGATATTAAAGCTGGCAGTCAGACCCGATAAAATTGCCCAACCTTAGCCAAAACTAAGCATTAAAAAACCACCACAACCTTGGTAGATAATGGTAGTCTATCAGCTAATATATTTGGTTAAGCCTAGGTGGAATTTCATCGAGTTTCTATATTATGAATAAAACTTTCATTTTTGTCAAATCTAGAAATTCTGGAGCGGGTAGCGGGAGTCGAACCCGCGCCTTCGCCTTGGAAGGGCGACATAATACCGTTATACGATACCCGCACTATTTACCCAAAAAATATTTCTTAGCGAGGGCATGCGTTTGGAGAAGAATTGTGAGGCCTTTCCAATGGCCGAACACTTAGTCCCGCGTTGAGCGGGACGTCTTCGACAAATGCATGCCCGAGCAATCTTGGTCGGGGTGCTGGGAATTGAACCCAGTCTATCCCGCACCAGTTTATTTTAATTTCTACTACTGGTCGGGGAGCCGGGAATCGGACCCGGTCTATCTGCTCCCAAAGCAGACGTACTACCGGTATACTACTCCCCGGCCAAAAGAAGAAATTAAAACTATATTTAATTATTAAAAACTGGTGCGGGACGTACAACTCTACCGGTATACGACACCCCGCCTTCGCTAAAGCCCCAAGCCCGTAATATAGAACTGCCTAATTATATAAAAAAACCGCCCCGCAGTCGAGGCGATTTTTTTGTCCCGAAAACTATTCAGAGAAAAAATCCCAATCCCAACCGCCATCACGACCGCCATCATCATCCGATGCAGGACCAAGAATCTCTGCTAATTCTTCAAAAGACGGCAAATCGGGTGGGAAAATCAAAACCCTATCTTCAAAATCTTCAGGAAAAGTCTCGCCGGAAACTATCCCCGCCACCAATCCCCCTGACTTAGGTACTACCATCGATACTGCTCCGCTAATGTTACAGTTATTAAGGATCCTTTGCTCCATTTCGTCTGAAGAATCAAATGCAAGAGACCTAAGATAACCGCCGGGCTGACATGGAGTTAAATTCCTGCCAAAGATTTGGTTTTTCACCCATGGTTTTTGTTTCCTGTTTAATTATTTTTTTTATCTGACCGCGTCTTTCAAATTTTTGCCGGCGCGGAATTTCGGCACCTTGGTCGCGGCGATTTGAATTTTTTGAGCTGGGTTTTGGGGATTCACTCCCATGCGCGCTGATCTGGTCATGACGACAAACGAACCAAAGCCGGAGATGTTCACTTCCTGGCCGGCTTTCAGCGATTCAATCACGACATCCACAAACCCGTGTAAAATTTTCTCGGCTTCGCTTTTGCCAACATCTAATTTGGCGGCGAGCGCATCAATTAGTTCATGTTTATGCATGGCTTGGTGATGTCTTAATGATGTAGCGATACCAATCTACGAATGCATACTAATTATACTAATAGTTAAAGCTTTATTTATTAGTATCATTAGTAAATTAGTATATTCGAATCGATACATTCAATATAGCAAAATGGCTAGGCTTTGCCAACCTCAGCTGCTTCGCCGGCTTTCTTCACGTCATCCGGTAACTGCTTGTATAAAGTGCCCAAAACACCATTAATAAACTTACCGCTGCTCTCCCCGCCAAAGGCCTTGCCCAATTCCACTGCTTCGTTAATCGCCACTTTCGGCGGCACCTCGTGGGCAAACATCAGTTCATAAATTCCCAATCGCAGAATGTTGCGGTCAACCACTGTGATTTGATCCAGCGGCCACTCCGGCGCGGTTTTGACGATGATCTGATCTATTTCTGCCATGTGCTGTTCGACCCCTTTGATTAAATCAAAAATAAAGCCGGAATCATCCAGACCCGGCGCAAACTGCTTGACATTATGTTCGACAATTTTTGAAAGCGGTCTGACGCGGTCGTTAAAATCCCACTCATAGAGCGACTGCATTACGATGGTACGGGAGAGATGTCTGTTGGCCATGAATTTCAAATTATTAATTTTGAATTTCGATTCAAATTCGAATATTATAATTTTAAAAATTCATTCGAAATTTTTAATTCAAAATTGGAAATTATTTTTTTGCCTTAACCTTCTGTGTTTTGATTTTCAAAACTTGCCTCCCCTTGTAGTAGCCGCAGTTTTGGCAAACCTCATGCGGCATGGCCGGAAAGCTGCAATTCTGACAAACTGAAAGATGGCTCGCAGTCAGATAATCATGTGATCGGCGTTGGTTGCGCCCAGATCTAGTCTTATGTTTTTTTGGTACAGCCATAAAATTTTCGCAGAAAATTTTACCCCGAGCGAGCGTTAGCGAGCCGAGGGGTTATTCATTAATTTATCTAGTTATCCCGCTTCAAAACTTTATCATAAAAAAATCCCCGAGTCAATCGGGTTTATTCTCATTTTTTTATTTCTTAAGCGAGCGACCCACCCCTCAACTGCCGATGACAGGAGAGATTAGCCTAATTGAGTAAACAATCAGATTAACCTTCATCGGCAGAT
>Ga0155224_106_pt2 | contig 5627 bp, 4 predicted proteins | sample RifCSPhighO2_02_FD_106192 | JGI IMG/M metagenome (GOLD analysis project Ga0155224, IMG submission 106192) | Candidatus Doudnabacteria bacterium RIFCSPHIGHO2_02_FULL_43_13b | reverse complement strand
AGTAATCGGCTTCACCGGGCCGCCGTGGGGGCTCCGAGAAAATATCTGGAAAACCTCAGCGCCAACTGCCGCGGCATTGCCGGGTGAGTGCCAAATATTTCCCGCAATTGAAACGTGGGTGCCAATACGCATGTGATTTCGTCATCGCGAGGAGCGTAGCGACGTGGCGATCTCTTCGTAGAGATTGCTTCGCCCGCCCGATCCGACGATCAGTCGGGCGGGTCCTCCCGCCGAGGCGGGACTCCTCGCAAAGACAAGTTAATTTATAGTTTCATCTTCTTTTCAAACACCATTTTGTCAGCAAACGGACCGATGACCGAAACCACTAAATTTCTGGGATCAAAAAGTTTGGTGGCCAACTGTTGAACCTCTTGACTGGTCACCTTCTCCAATTTCGCAAACGCCTCCTTCGGGCTTTCAATTTTTTTCATAAACGCGGTTTGGGTCAAATACCAATCCAGTGTGCCGTGCGGATCCTCCATGGCCAGGACGATTTTACCCTTGATGTATTCTTTGGCTTTATTTAATTCTTTCGGGGTAATTTTATCTGAAACCATCTTTTTTAATTCCGCCAAAATTACTTCCAAGGCTTGGGGGGCTGACGAAACCTTCAAGCCGGCCCGGACATAAAAATTTCCAGTGTCCCGATAATTATTCACAGAAGAGCCGACATAATAGGCCAATCCTCGCCGTTCGCGGATTTGGATAAACAACCGGGAACTCATACCGCCGCCCAAGACAGTGGAGAGTACTTGTAATCCTGGATTTTGCCGATGATTATAATCAAATGCTTTAAACCCAAGCATCAGGTGCGCCTGTTCACTGGGTTTATTCTGCACCGAAACTTGAGGTGAGGTTTGTCCCTGGTTTACCGGAACAAATTTTTGAATAGTTTTCCCACTCACTCGACCCCACGATTGCTCGATTAATTTTTCAAACTCTTTCTCGTCAAATTTTCCCGCGACGGCTACGATTGTATTGCTGGGTTGATACCATTTTTTCCGATAATCGATGATGTCCGTCCGTTTGATGGATCGAATGACCTCGGCGCTTCCCGCAATGTCTTTGCCCAGTGGAGTATTGGGCCACATGGTTTCTTCGAACAAGGATTCAATATGGATCTGGGGATTGTCTTTGTACATATTGATCTCTTCGATAATGACACCTTTTTCCCGTTCAATTTCTTTTTCGTCAAACAGCGGGTTTTGCACCAAATCAGTCAAAACCTCGGTAATCAGCGGCAGGTGTTCCGCAGCGGCGCGGATAAAATACTGTGTATGTTCTTTGCCAGTATTGGCGTTAAATTCCCCGCCGATGGAATCGACGATTTCTGAAAGTTTTTTGGCGGTCGGAAATTTTTTCGTGCCTTTGAAATGCAAATGTTCCAAAAAATGCGAAATGCCATTGATCCGCGCTTCCTCGTAACGGCTCCCAGCTTTGACAAACACGGACATAGTAATCGACAGCGCAGTTGGAATCGGCACCGTCAATAAAGTTAAACCGTTTTTGAAGATTTTTTTATGATACATAGAAATACCTCTGTTATTCCGGACCTGATCCGGAATCCAGTCAACTGGATCCTGAATCGAGTTCAGGATGACGTAGATTACGAACTCATTTTTTCCCCAAAATAATTAACCAAATCTGCAATCTTTACCCGATCTTGTTTCATAGTATCTCGATCGCGAATCGTGACTGATTGATCACTGGCCGTCTCAAAATCAACCGTGACGCAGAAAGGCGTGCCGATCTCGTCTTGCCTGCGGTATCGCTTGCCGATGGAGGCTGTCTCATCGTATTGGCACATCCAGTGCTGCTGAAGTGTTTTTAAAATATCCTGCGCTGGTGCGATTAATTGCTCTTTTCGAGACAATGGCAACACGGCAATTTTTATCGGTGCCAATTCTTTGGACAAACGCAGGGTAACTTCGGTTTCGTGGACGGCATCGTCTTTCCCGGATCTGGCTTCCGACTCAGTGTATGCGTCGATCAAAACGGCAAGCATAATCCGATCTAAGCCAAAGGTTGGTTCTACGACGAAAGGTATAAATTCCTCTCCAGATGCATCGTCCTTATACTTTAGGTTCGCGCCTGATAATTCGATATGATTTTTCAAATCATAATCGGTCCGATTGGCCAGTCCCGCCATTTCATCCCAACCAAACGGAAATTTATAATAAGTATCAACGGTCCGTTTAGAATAATGCGCCAGTTCGTCTTTGGGCAATTCCACGGTTTTGATGTTCTCTTTCTTCAAACCCAAGGCGGCAAAAAACTCTTGTTGAAATTTCAACCACTCTTTAAAAACCCTATCGTCATCTCCAGGTTTGACGAAATACTCCAATTCCGCGATGGTAAATTCTTTCATTCGGAAGATGGAGTTCCCAGTCGTAATTTCATTGCGAAATGACCGACCAATCTGGGCGATACCAAAAGGCAGTTTTCGACGCGCTGACTCTTGCACTAATTTGAAATCAATAAACATGGTCTGGGCGGTTTCACCTCTTAAATAAACCGTGGACTTATTATCTTCGGTGGTGCCGATAAAGGTTTTGAAAAGCAAGTTAAAATTTTTAGGATCGGTCCATTCGACCTGCCTGCCGGCAGGCAGGCTGTTTTTACCTTTATGGGTTTCTTCGTGCGCGTGAATTTCATCCGGCTTGTCAGCCCGCAATCGAATATGACAAATTTTACATTCAACCAGTGGGTCAGAAAAATTGCTAATATGGCCGGAAGCCTCCCAAACTTTTGGGTTCATGATGATAGGGCCTCGGACACCGACCATATCTGATCTTTCCTGAACGATTTTTTTCCACCAAAGGTTACTGATATTTCGAAACAGCTCAACCCCGAGCGGCCCGTAATCATAACTATTCGCCAACCCGCCGTAAATTTCGCTCCCTGGAAAAATAAAACCCCGCCTTTTTGCAAGCGAGATAATTTTATCCATTAGATCTATTTTTTCTTTCATGAGCATGTGGTAGCACTGGTTGCTTAGGATTAGCCCTAAACTGGATGCGCTACCCCTTTCGTATCTGCATTATAGCACTAGTTGATATTTTTTAGAAAATTCCTGAAATTTGCCGGTTTCAATACTGTCCCGAATTCGTTGCGTTAAATTTAAATAAAATTTTAGGTTATGCATGGTCGCCAGACGAATACCTAAGGGTTCTTCTGACATAAACAAATGCCGGATGTAAGATTTGGTATAGTTCTGACAACCGTAGCAGTCACAGGTGTTGTCGATCGGTTCAAAATCTTCTTTATATTTTTCCGCGGTAATGTTCAAAGTATAATAGCCCTCTCCGTCTTGGGGCTTTAAATTCACAAAAAATTTCCCATGCCGGCCTTCGCGGGTAGGAATCACGCAATCAAAACTATCGCAACCCAAGCTCACCGCCTTAACGATTTGTTCAGGCAGGCCTACTCCTAACAAATGCTTGGGCTTGTCTTCTTCCAAATGTGGGTTAGAAAATTTTACCGCCTGATACATTAATTCTTCTGATTCGCCGCCATTGGCCACGCCGCCGATACAATATCCCAAAAAACCAATTTCCTTAATGGCTTCGGCTGATTGGTGGCGCAGGTCCCTAAACACCCCGCCCTGGACAATCCCCCAAAGTTGCTGATTTGGATTAATGGAATTGGCGATCAGCTTTTCGTGCATGAGACGCGCTCGTTTGGCCCAAGCGCGCGTGCGTAAAACCATGATAGCTACGGATTTTTTATCAGCTTCGGCTTCTCCAAATTCGTCCAAGACTAAAGCAATATCCGAGCCCAAATTAAGTTGGATCTGCACTGAAAGCTCGGGGGTCAAAAAATGGGTGTTGCCGTCAATCTCTGACATAAAACTGACTCCCTGATCAGAGACTTTCGTGAGTTTGGCCAAAGAAAAAGCTTGAAAGCCGCCAGAGTCGGTAAAAATTCCGCCTTTCCAATTCATAAACTTATGAAGCCCGCCGGCTTTCGCGATCAGCGCGTCCCCCGGCCGCTGCCAAAGATGATAGGTGTTGGCCAAAATCATCTCCGCGCCCCAAAATCTCAATTCTTCAGCTGCGATGGATTTGATTGCGCCTTTCGTGCCGATCGGCAAAAACACAGGGGTATGCACATTGCCATGGGCGGTTTGCAAAACCCCAATCCGGGCTTTCGTCTTTTGGTCTTTTTTCGTAATCGTAAACATGTCAACAGTCTAGCATAAAAAGACGGCTCAACCGAGCCGTCTTTTTAATAAACTTACTTACTTAGCTTCATCCCCCAATAAGCCAGGTAGCCGCCTAAGATGACGGGCAGCCAGCTGATCCAGGTCGAAACAGTGACCGAACCTACGGTTACTCCCCAACCATTCAGCACCCGCAGCAGATGCACCAAAGCGATGATCAGGAAAAAAGTCCCGGTAATCGCAAAATATGTTTTGTGTTGCATATTTGGTTAATTAATCGCTGCCTATATTATATACCAAAAAACAGTTTAACAGTGAAAAAAAGTTAAGTAATGGTGAGGTCTTTGCAACCGTTGCCGCCTCAATTTCTTTTTTTATTCAAAATCCACGAAATGACCAAGGCGGTGGCTGCCGCGGTGGACGTGGTTGTGTCCCAGTGGAACCCACTGCCACCAAACCATTGCTCAAACAGCCAGGCGACCACGACGTTTGCACCAAACGCCACCAAGAACACAAAAATAAACATTTTCCAATAATTTTTCATATTATTTATTTTATTTCTTCCAATCCTTAATGACGACCCCGCCCCGAACTTTCTTCACGATCAATTTTTGCTTTTCCCGCCAGCCGAGTTTTTTCAAAATTTCCACTGGCAAGGTAATCGCCAGGGACTTGTTCCCCAGTTTAGTTAATTTGCGGATATTTCTTTCACTCTGTTTACGGACTCCCATCAAATATGTAATTAATTACGTAATTGAAAAGCACCTTTATTCTGCCACTTTCCGCCCATAAAATCAAACAAAAAACCGACTCCAAGCGAGGTTTGAGATCGGATATGTCGGCGCGGTTGCGGACACTTCAAAAGTCTGGTAAAATAGCTCCAACAGAAAGCAGTCTCTGCTATCTGCGCGTCTCTAGAAATCGTCAAAAACTCATGGAGGAAGCGATGCAAGCCCTGTCCACGACGCAGCACACCCCATCGTCGCCGATGGCGTCCGAGGCCGTGATCCCGGCCGTCCGCGGCGAGTTCTACAGCTACCGCGCTCTGTTTTCGTATGATCGTCCGCTCGGCTATCTCATGAAGTGCAAGGCGAACAAGGACCGGACGCTGGCCTTCGGCGAAGATAACCCCAAAGGCATCGACCTGGTGTTCGTGTTCGACAACGGCGTTTCCGTCTGCTCGCCCAATTCGGCACCTGCCGTCCGCCTGCTGGAAGACCTCGTCGACCCGAAAGTACTGAACCAGACCCGGATCGCGGTCGCCGGCATCACCGTCGATGAGTTCAACCAGCTGCGCGAGCGCAAGAACGGTTCGGCTCTTGCCGAGGTCTGCCGTACGGCCGTTGCGCGCAACGATTCGATCGTGACATTGATGTCCGGGACAATCGTCGCCGTGACCACAGAGTCGGGTAAGTTCGGTCTGCTCCTCGTCAAGGAGCTCACACCGTCGACGGTCCGAGTCGAC
>Ga0155224_110_pt1 | contig 6316 bp, 6 predicted proteins | sample RifCSPhighO2_02_FD_106192 | JGI IMG/M metagenome (GOLD analysis project Ga0155224, IMG submission 106192) | Candidatus Doudnabacteria bacterium RIFCSPHIGHO2_02_FULL_43_13b | reverse complement strand
CTGAAACAAGAAACTTGCTCGGTGCGTAGATGGCCGGATCAGTGAGCTCCTTAGCTATTTTCTCTTTGTTATGTTTCGCGAAAGCTATTGCAGCAATCCGAATTTCTTCGTCTGGCAAATTTTCGATGTTTTCTATCATAAATCAATCATAACAAAAAATCCCCCTTTGCATGAGCTGCGGAGGACCCGCCGGCCAAAAGCCGATTTCTTGTTAAGAATAGGAAACTATTTCTTACCGTAAGGGCGCTGGTTTGTTGGCTTCAGACTAATCCCCTTATCGCTTGCCTTGGCTCTAACTCCCGCGACTGGCCTGCCAAGCTTTAAACCGATAACCCTCGTTGGAGTATTACCTCTGGCGAGCTCTTTGAGTCGAGTTTCTTCTGCAGGTGACCATTGTTTGCCCGCATTTCGTATATATTTTTTTGGCATACCACTATCCTTTCCCCAACTGTTTAATGTGTATCCTGTGAGCTCACCGTTGACGTGGCTCCTGCTTTTGTTTCTGTGGATTAAACATTTGACAATAAATATCATCTTGCTACAATTGAAGTATAATCGAAAATGAATCGAAGGTCAAGTCGAAACAAAATGATTACAAAAAGACAAAAACAGGTTATCGATTTCATAAAATCTTTTAGTGGGAAAAGGGGCTACGCCCCCTCTTTAGAGGAGATAAAAAAGCACTTACGCCTATCATCTGTTTCGACCGCACATCATCATGTAAAAAAACTCCAAGCGGCAGGTCTGATTTACAAGGTGCGCAATCAGCCGAGGGCTCTCTCACCAAAAAAAGAAATAAGAAATATTGAAATCCCAATACTCGGTAGCATCGCTGCGGGTAAACCGATCGAGGCCCTAGAACTAAAAGGCGAAACGGTTAGCCTATCCCAAGGAGAAATTTCCCCGTCCGGGAAACACTATGCTCTTCGTGTTCGGGGCGATAGTATGATAGAGGAAGGGATTTTTGATGGTGACATTGTTGTCATCCGCTCTCAACCAACAGCAGACAACGGTCAAACTGTAGTAGCGATCATAGATGATAACCAGGCGACTCTTAAAAAGATTTTCAGAGAAAAAGACAAAATTAGGCTTCAGCCGGCAAATAAAAACCTGCGACCGTTTTTCAGAAAAAAGGTTGAGGTCCGGGGTGTGGTCGAAAAAATAATTAGAACTCTCTGACTCCATGAAAAAACAACAAAACAAAATGACTTATATAAGTCTATTTAGTAGCGCTGGCGTTGGATGTTATGGCTTCTCGAAAGAGGGTTTTGATTGTGTTGCAACGGTTGAATTAATCAGCCGAAGATTGGAGGTACAAAAACACAATAATAAATGTCTCTATTCAAGCGGATACATAGCTGATGATCTTACTAAAAAATCTGCGAAAGAAAAAATATTCTCAGAAATTGATCTTTGGAAATCACGACAAGGACTTAAAGAAGTTGACGTTGTTTTGGCTACACCCCCTTGCCAAGGTATGTCAGTTGCTAACCACAAGAAAGGAAATGAGCTGGCAAGAAACTCTCTTGTTGTTGAGTCAATACGGCTTGTAGATGAAATCAGGCCGAAAGTCTTTATTTTTGAAAATGTACGAGCCTTCCTTTCCACACTTTGTACTGATATCGACAAAAAACAAAAGAACATTCGAGAGGCAATCGAGGTTAATCTTGGTGGTAAATACAACATCCACTACCAAGTAATCAACTTTAAAGATTATGGTAACCCATCAAGCAGAACACGGACACTAGTAATTGGGGTCAGGAAAAATATTCAAGAAGTCACACCTCTTGATCTAATGCCCCCCTTAAAATACGGGGGTACCTTACGCGATGCTATAGGAGATCTCTCACCCCTTAAGATAATGGGTGAGATTGACAAAAACGATATCTATCACAATTTTCGCCCCTATGCCACGCACATGATTCCTTGGGTTGAAACAATTAAAGAAGGGCAATCTGCATTCGACAATACCGATCCTAAAAGACGCCCCCACCAGATAATAAATGGGAAAATCGTGCATAACGAAAACAAGAATGGCGACAAATATTCACGTTGTTATTGGGACAAAGTAGCTCCTTGCGTCCACACAAGAAACGACATCTTTGCCAGCCAAGCCACTATTCACCCCAGAGATAATAGGGTCTTTAGTATTAGGGAATTGATGAGAATGATGTCAGTACCTGACTCTTTCAACTGGGTATCAGCCCCATTAGGCGAACTGAATAATTTACCAAGCGAAGAGAAAAGAAAAATTCTTAAAAAAGAAGAAATAAATATCCGGCAATCTCTTGGTGAGGCTGTGCCGACGATCATATTCAGGGGCATAGCAAAAAATACTATCTTAAGGCTCAAGAGGACGGAAAAAAATGAAATCCAAATAAAAAAGCTTATTATGGAAGAAAGGCTTGATGTTGATGAAAATCTAAAAGAATTTATCGTAGAGAATATAAAAGACCTGAGCTATCCTGAATTAGTAAAAATCGTCGAGCTTTCAAATGCTCACCGCCTGCGGCATGCCGCCTACTACACTCGACAGGATATCTGCTTCACTATAGTAAAAGATCTCCCTGATGCTTCGAAGTTTGAGAGTCTTTCAATATTAGAACCATCGGTTGGGGCAGGAAATTTTCTACCTCTTCTCATTGAGAAGTATAAGGCCGTTAAAGAAGTTGAAATTGATGTTATTGATATTGATAGGAATGCAATAGAAATATTAAAACTTCTACTTAACAAACTTAATCCTCCAAAAAACATCAGAATAAATTTGACTAATGCTGATTTTCTATTGTATGGGGAAACTGATCTGTTCAATCAATCCAAAAGATACGACATTGTTATTGGAAACCCTCCGTTTGGGGATATATCTGAAAATAGAGAGCTTCTAAATACCTATAAAAAAAATAAATATAACACTGAAACAAACAACCTGTTCTCATTTTTTATAGAGAAAGCCTTGCAGCTAGGAAATACTGTCGGTCTGATTATCCCAAAAAGCTTCCTCTCGGCCCCAGAATTCAATAAGACCAGAGAACTGGCCTCATCTTTTGCCATCGAAAAAATCACAGACTATGGCGAAAAAGGATTCAAGGGTGTAAAGATTGAGACAATCAGCCTAATGATCAATACTTGCAACAAAGGAACAAGGACCCTCGTCGAGTCTTACGTAAAAAACGAAATTGGATACAGAGATCAGTCTTATATTTGTTCAAAAGATTTCCCTTATTGGTTAGTTTATAGAAACGAGTTCTTTGATTCCGTCGCCAAAAAACTCCAATTCAATATCTTTACCTCATACCGAGACCGACAAATTACTAAGAAAATAACAAAAAACAAGGGCAGGATAAGAGTGCTAAAATCAAGGAATATTGGACGAAATAAAATACTGGATATCCCAAATTACGATTCCTATGTAGATTCGCTTGCCGGCTTATCCATCTCAAAATTCTTGAACAAAGAAAATAGTGTTTTGGTGCCAAATCTGACTTATGCCCCACGAGCCTCATTCTTGCCAGAAAATACGCTTGTTGATGGCTCTGTTGCGGTTCTTACCCCGAAAAGAAACGGGGTTACGGTAACAGAGAAAGATCTAGACTATTTTGGGACAGAAGAATTTACTGAATTCTATAAAGTAGCTAGGAATCACGGCACCAGATCCCTCAACATCGATAATAATTCAGTCTTTTTCTTTGGGGTTAGACGCTAATTACGATAAGTGCCCTTGATGGCAGCGCGTATTTCTTCAAAAGAGGTATTGTACGGAAGTTTTTGGTTGAGACCGGTGTTTATTACACCAATAAATGATTCCGGCGAATAATCAAATTCGCCCTTTTTAATGGATTCCTCGATGCTGTGGGATTTTTCCATTAAACAAACGTACTGATAGTCTCGGTCGATCACTCCCGTTTTGTTGTGAGGATGTGCTTTTGTGTTATGTTGAGTTGGGGTTAGCCGTATTAAGTTCTCCAATTTATCCGCAAGTTGGGGAAACTCATTTTCAGGGAATATATGGTGAACCTGAGTGGCCTCACCTTTTGCCCACTGATCTTGCACCTCGGACTGTGAGTGTAGCTCCTTTACTCTCTTTTTTGCAGCGGCCATTCTCTGCACTGGATCTTGACGCGCACTTAGGGCTTTTCGTTGTTCCTGTCGAGAAACGCTTTTAGGCTTCTTTTTATCGCGCACATTTACTCGGTTGTATACGAGGTCACTCGTCATAAATGGAAACTTACTCATGATTCCACCTATACTGCCTGGAATACGATATTCTGAGGCCAAAATATTGAACACTTTGGGAAAAATTCTGCGCGGTTCATACTTTCCTTTAATTTGAGTATGCCCAATAATAAAACTCTCGAAGCGTTGTTTTAATTCATAAAAATCTGTCTTATCCAAAGACCCGGCAAAATAGCGATCTCGATATTGCTCAATGTGACCATAGAACCCACTGTCTGTAAGTAACTTAACAATATAGTGAAAAAGGAATGCATAAGCATTCTGCGACCGAACGGCGATGTATCCCAGGATATCCGGCCTGACTACTACATACCCAACGGCATGTCCTGCCTTGCTCTTTTCCTTAATCACACCCGCGAAACGTAATGTCTGTATTATTTGGGATGGCCACTTATCGTACTCGCTGTCTGTGCTTTTCTCGCCTGGCGTTGGTTTACCAAATTCTCTTGCAACATTTTTTTTAAAATATTGTGAATGCTCAATTTCTGGGGCACTGAAAACCTGTCCCAACTTTTTACCTGTACGGGAAAGGATGCAGTCGGAAACGAACCGAAGAACGTCTGGAGTAACTTTTTGGTCCATAAAACGGGAATAACCCGGAGATTTCTTCCGGATGTCTAAATCTATCTGATTAAAATGTTGTTTTAGCAAAACTTCCATGTTTTCTATCAGAGGCTAAGTTTGCGCGGTTCGAAGCTTGTACTTTGGTTGAGCTGGCTGCTTACCTTTTCGCTTTCCAGTCTTTGATTATCAAATGCCTCCCCTTTTTCTCCACCTTCACCTTCTGCTTCTCTCTCCCCGACTACGCCTTTCGGCTTCGACGGGCAGGCACCAAGTCTCGAATAATCAAACTTCGACCTTTAAGTTTGACTGTTACTTTTTGCTTCTCGCGCCATTTTAGCTCATCCAAAAACTCCACTGGCAAAGTTATGCCGAGGGATCGGCCCATGGTAGTGATTTTCCTTATATTTTTGTGCCTGTTAGTTCTCTGTGCCACTGGTATGTATTTCGGTATGTATCAAGTTGGTAGACCGTAGACGGTAGCCCGTAGTCCGGGAAAAACAAAAAAACCCTTATGGGCTTATTTTACCACAAAATTGGTAGTTCGTAGATAGCTCCGACGCTACGGTCGGAACCCGCCCCGACAGCAAACAACGCTCGGGGCGGGTTTTTTCTATAAAACAGAAAGCCGCGGGCGGGAGCCCGCGGCTTTTGTGTGAGCGCTTTTACTTATGCTTATGGAACGGTAATAAAGTCAAAGCAGGTATCCACGGGCGTCCCGAAATTTGAACAGTTCGGTGGGATCGGCTCAAACCCGTCAGTGAGCGCCTCGTCAGTTGGATAATCAGCCGCGGCGAAAACATTTACTTTCAGGGAAATCTTGAAACCGGGACGGTACTCGGTGTTGTCCGCGTTGTAGATCGTGATGTTAAGGTTCCCATTGAGCTCCTGCGTGGTGGGACTTGGGATGTTGCAGTTGAAGTTCACGAAAAACGGCTGGGAATAAAATCCCGGGGGCGGCTGGGGGAAGTCAGCAGGAAAAGTCGGGATGCCGTCCGGCGGTATAGCCACCTGCGGCGGGAAACTGAACCACCGATCCCCTCCGGGATTGAGCGCGAGGTTGGACGGCGGCGGATTGAGATTGTCCGGGAACCGGATGATAAACGGAGCAAAAAAGTCGGGACATGGGCTGGCCGCATGGCCGATGCCGTGATTTTTGGTAAGTCCTTCCGGGCTTACCTCGTTCCAGTTGCCGTCGTCGAAGATCAGGGCCAGGTATCCCTCGGCGAGCCTCTGCGCGGCGTTATCGCTGATGAACGCAGTGGATGGAGCGTCGGGCGCTTTGTCGCGCGTGGCATAATACGCAGCTCCCCCGCCGATGAGGAGCAGGATAGCGATGCCGACCGCGGCACCAGTTTTTGCTTCCATAAGATTTTGAGGTTAATAGTATCGCTTTAATGATAACGCCAAAGGGAGAAAAAGGGAAAGGCGGAAAAAACAGAAGGCCGTCCGAGTCTGGAAAGACAAGGACGGCCGGTAGAAAATCTTAGCAAAAGCGACTTATCGGCTGGGTTGCGGAGTG
>Ga0155224_103_pt1 | contig 19977 bp, 21 predicted proteins | sample RifCSPhighO2_02_FD_106192 | JGI IMG/M metagenome (GOLD analysis project Ga0155224, IMG submission 106192) | Candidatus Doudnabacteria bacterium RIFCSPHIGHO2_02_FULL_43_13b | reverse complement strand
CGATCTCGCTTCCAATGGTACCTGAAATATTATTATTTCGCGATTCAGCCGCCAGTTCAGCCGTATCCTGCGGTTCCGCTAAGTCCTGATTACTTTCGGCCAGATTCTCATTTTTCTCTGGTGTCTGGCTTATAACAACCATGTTTAATTTTTTAGTCCCGTTCCCATTCACTTTTTTCGCTATGGTTGTCCCGGAATAAAAAGAAATTGCGGCTAAAATCGAAAAGAAAGCCAGCATAAAAAATGTCTTTTTCGCGTATTTTACGATTTTTTCTCTCACGGAATAATTATAGCATAAAGGACTAATAAGTGAAAACCTGGTTCTCGCTAAGGTTGAATCCTAGCGAGAACTATAAATGATTATCTTGCTTTAATAATGTTATTGCTATTCGTTATATTCCTCCAACTGGGCTTTGAATTCCAGCGCGTAAATATCCCAAAGAGCGACAAAAAGCGACATTACTATCGGTCCGACAATGAAGCCGGAAATGCCAAAAAGCACAATTCCTCCCAAGGTGGAAAATAATATTAAAAGCGGATGCATCTGGGTATCCTTTCCGACCAGCTTCGGCCGGATAAAGTTATCAATCGTGCTTATGAATAATCCGCCAACCAGAAGAATAATGATGCCTTTTGAAAAATGCCCCAATATGATCATTACTATTCCTACGGGCAACCAGACAAGTCCCGATCCAATGGATGGAATGACTGAAGAAACGGTCATGATAATTCCCAGTAGAATGGGAGAAGAAACGCCGGTCGCGAGAAAAAGCACGGCGCCAAGAAATCCCTGGACTATAGCGATGAGCGTCGTTCCCTTGATGGTTGCCCGGGTAATGGAATTAAATTTATCAATGAGGATATTTTCGTATTTATTCCGCAGAGGGCTGAGTTTAATTATCTTTTCGATAAACTTTTTCCCGTCAATGAACAAATAAAACAGAGAGAAGAACATAATAAACATCGTGAAGATGAAATTGGCTACTCCTTTATAGGTGCTTTGGAGAATGCCAAGAGTGTTTTGCGAAAAACTTTTCAGCGCCGAGATGATTATTTCCTCGCTGGCTATTTTTTCGGAACCGAAAATTTTTGAAAGAGAAAGCGCCGACAAATTTTCCGACAGTTTATTGATAATTCCCCTGACTGACTCCGGTTTTTGGGAAAAATTATCAATAATCATTTGAATCTCATTAACCACTAATGATGTGACGGCAAAAAGCGGCGCAATTATTATGAGCGCGATAATCAGGCACACTACCCCGGAAGCTATTCCCTTTTTCCCGGTTAATCCCAAAAAAAACCGGTAGGCAGGACTGAATAAATGCGCCAGAATTGCCGCAATCAGTATGGGAACCAGAAAGGGCTTCAGAATAAAATAAGCCAGGATTGTCACCCCAAAAAGAATCAGGAAGAAAAAATAAATATTATAATTCTTGAACTGCATGTTTCTATTATAACACAAAAATCTTGCCTTAGCAGGACCTCAACAATTTCTGAGTTAATGGTCAATCCCGTTAGAAACTCGTGCGGGGATTAAAGTACCAGTTGTAAACTTCCTTAGTTACCGGAACAGCCGATGAATGGCCCTCTCCTCCTCCTTCAACAAGAATTACCATCGCGATTCTGGGATTATTATAAGGGGCAAATGACGCAAACCAGGCGTGAGTTTTCCCTTCCGCTCCAAATTGCGCCGTACCGGTTTTTCCCGCCGCCTCTACGGAAAGATTGGAAAGTGAAATGGCCGTTCCCGATGTAACGGCCTGCCTCATTCCTTCTCTGGCTATATCAATTGATTTTTTCGAAGCCAGATTTTTCCCTATTATTTTCACGCTATTCGCGATTTTTTCTCCATCAGATTTTTTGACATATGAAACTATTCGCGGTTGGTATAAGGTTCCCCCATTAGCAATCGCGGAAATATAACTTACCAACTGAATAGGAGTGGCGGAAATAAATCCCTGGCCGATTGCGGCATGAAAGCTGTTTCCGATATACCACTTTTCACCGGTATTTTCCATTTTCCATTGTTCGTCTGGAACAAGGCCTTCAGATTCAGAAGGAATATCAATACCAGTTTTTTTTCCCAGGCCGAAACGGCTAAAATATTTTTTCATCCGGCCTATGCCCAAACCTTCAATTCCATAATATCCCCCGCCCACTGAATAAAAAAACACGTCGCAGGACTCGGCTATGGCTTTCCGGACATCAACTTGTCCGTGGGCTTTCCAGTCCCTAAAAGCATAGCCCCCGACATTAATGGAGCCCTGGTCCAATAAAGTCGTAGTTTCATTAATAGTTTTTTCCTCAAGCGCCGCTATAGCCACCAGCGGCTTAATTATTGAACCGGGAGGGTATTCGCCTGCGACTGTTCTGTTAAAAAGAATTTTTCCGGGATCAGATATTATTTCCAGATATTCATCGAAACTGATCCCCTTGGCAAAAAGATTATTGTCAAAACTGGGCAAGCTTACCAGCGCTAATATTTCTCCGCTCTGGGGATTAACCGCGGCCGCGGCCGCTGTTTTTGTTTTTGTCAACTCAATGATTTTGCTTAATTCGTCAGATAATTTTTTTTGGAGTTCCGCGTCTATGTTTAAAACCAGATCATTGCCGGCTGCCGGCTCTTTTACTCCTATTTCTCTTTTTATGTTTCCCAGCGAATCGACTTCTACCTGCCTGGCTCCCGGCATTCCTTTTAACTCCTTCTCATATGACTTTTCAATGCCCTGCTTTCCAATTGAATCGGTCATCAGATATTCCGGATTATCTTTCAACTCTTCTTTTTTTATTTTCCCTTCATAGCCAAGAATATGGGAAAATATAAAACTGTCGTAATATTCCCGGACAGCGGTTTTATCCATTTTTACGCCCTGGATGTCTTGTTCTTTTTCCGCCATAATCAGCGACTCATCCCGTGAAATATTTTCCTTCAGTAAAACTGGAGAAAGGGATTTCATATTCAGATTTTCAATCATTCCCCAGACCTCGCCTTCGTTAAGCCCTAAAATATCAGAAACTTTTTTTGCCACTTCTTTCCTGTCCTCCGAATTTTTTGGCAAGTCGGCAGGAATCACTGTCGCGTCTATGCTGGGGATATTATTTACCAAAATATTCCCAAAACGATCAAAAATCTTCCCCCGGGGAGCTTTTATGGGAAGCAACCTTATCCGATTTTCTTCTGAGACCTCCCGATAGTAGCTTCCTTTGTAATAACTGAGGTAAAATACTCTGCCTGTCAATACAGACCAACAAATTATTATTATCAGCCAAAAAAATCTCATCCATATTTTTTCTATGGGTGGCTCTATTCTTGCCGCTTCGGGTTCGGTTGCGGTTAGTATCGAATCTTCGATCTCAAAGCCCCGGTAATTATTTTTTTCGATTTTTTGCTTTTTCATCATAGAAAATTAAATTTTCGATTTTTTTCAGAAAAAAATAAACGATAACTAAAAAAGCGGAATTCAGAAAAATTTCAAAAATAAGCCCCCCCGCAGAATAATAAAACAAATTTAAATTTTTGAGATCATGGAAATTAATAACTTCTAAATTTGTAAAATACGGCGCGGAAAAATAATAAATGGCGGTGGAAGCGGCGATAAAAATAATTAAAATTAAAATGCCCCGGATTTTATGGTCTAATAAAAACCGGCGCGAAAAAAAACCGACTGAATAAGAAACTGCTATGAAAAAAATAGGATTAATGCCTATCCGCTGAAATGAAAAAATATCAAGCAGAACAGCCATAAATATTAACCAGATATAAATTTCCGAAAATCCCGATATGACAGTCCAGGATATTGCCAGAGCTAAAATAAGCCCGGGAGTTCGTATCCCAAAAAAAAACGCGGGGATAAATGAAACCTGAAATAAAACAGCAAATAAAGCAATAGTTATACTTATGGCTTTTTTCTCCATAAAATTTTCAAAAGATGATAAAGAAACTGGGACCGATTAATTTCTGGTTTTAATCCTTGATCACGAAGACCAGTCTTAATTTCGAAAATTTTGCGTACGGAAAAACTGACGCTTTCTGGAAAAGCCCGTCGTTTGAAATTTGAATATTTTGAATTTTGCCTATTAACAATCCGCGGGGCATATTTCCTCCAATTCCTGAAGTTATGACTTCATCTCCGGCCTTAATAACGTCCGTCTGCAGAACCATATCAAACATAAGCCCCAAACCAAATACTCCTTTTACTATTCCCTGAGCATCAGTCTCGCTTACTACCGCGTTTATGCTGCTTCGCGGATTGGTTATTAAAGACACTTTTGAAGTCCTCGGAAAAACTTCTTTAATTTTTCCGACCAATATTCCATTGGAAACAATAACCGGCATGTCTTTCTTAATGCTATCCTTATCCCCTTTATCTATCATCACCCAGTTTTCCGACCCGATAAAATCCTGCCCAATAATTATAGCTGATTCAAGATTATATTTATTTTTGGGGATAATCCCCAGTTGTTCCCGCAAAAGATTATTCTCATTTTTAACATCCTTAAGGCGGGCGTTTTCCGCAAGCAGTTCCTGATTTTTTTTGAATAATTGCTCATTGTCTCTTTTTAACTCGCCAATGGAAATAATAAAATCGCGATATTCGGAAAGTTTAAACGACATGAATCTGATTGAACCCAAAAGCGGACGGGTAATATTAAATATGATTGACCGCACAGGATTAAGAATCCTATAAGGATTCAGGAAAACAAGCAGCCCAAAGGCCGCTATTATTACAATGGCTCTGAAAAGTTTGGTCGACAAAAACTTCGATTGCATAAAATTCACAAAACCGCAAAAAATAATACGGAAACAACCCTATTTAAAGGGCTTCTCGTATTGATTTTCCACCAAAATATCACGCATATTTTCAAGATCCTCCAGAACTATTCCCGCGCCGCGCACCACTGCCGTTAAAGGATCTTCCATCATTCTAACCGGCATTTCCGTCTGGTTGGCAATAAGCTTGTCCAGTCCTCTTATCAAGCTTCCACCCCCGGCAAGAATAATTCCCCGGTACATTATATCCGATATCAATTCGGGTGGTGTTTCCTCTATTACCGTCTTGATGTTGTTCACGATTATCCTTATGGACCGGGAAATGGCTTCTCTGACCTGCTCATTGTTTACGATAACTTCTTTGGGAAATCCGCTCACTAAATCCCGCCCGCGAACCGGTATCGTCAGATTTTCACGAAGCGGACTGGCGCTTCCTATGGTTATTTTCACCTCTTCCGCGGTTCGCTCTCCAATCAATAAATTAAATTCATCGCGGCAATAGCGGATAATATCTTCATTCATTTCATCTCCGGCAACGCGCAAGCTTCTCACGACAACCACTCCGCCCAGGGAAATAACGGCGATTTCAGAAGTTCCTCCGCCAATATCAACAATCATATTGCCGGCAGCTTCCTGAACGGGAAGGCGGGCTCCAATTGCCGCCGCCATCGGCTCATCGATCAGATACGCCTCGCGGGCTCCGGCGTTCAATGTCGCGTCAACCACCGCCCGCTTTTCAACTTCAGTCACGCCGGAAGGAATTCCCACGAGGACTCTCGGGCGCGGAAGCAGTGAAAAAGATCCCTGATGGACCTTTTCAATAAAATAGCGGAGCATTTGCTGGGTAACTTCAAAATCGCTGATTACTCCGTCAACTAAAGGCCTGGTCGCGACAATGTGTCCCGGTGTCTTGCCCACCATTTTTTTTGCTTCTTTGCCGATAGCCAGAATCTGCCCTGTTTTCTGGTTAATCGCCACTACTGACGGCTCATTTATCACAATTCCTTTGCCTTTAACATAAATAAGGGTATTGGCGGTCCCAAGATCAATGCCAATATCCTTGGAAAGATTGCCAAAAATATTTCCCGTGGTTTTCCTGTATAGAGCTTTGATTTTTTTTATCATCAAATAATTTTCTTAAAGAAAACAAAAAAACATGACCTGACCATTCATGATTTTAGTTTTATATTTTTTTTTTAGTTCACCTTTTCTATTAACAGATAATACCCCAAAGCGGGACTACTGTCAAAACAAAGAAGTTTTTAAATTTTTTGATATTCTTCCAATCTCCATTTGCAATTTTCTCGTATTCCCATGCTTCAATAACCCTAAATATGAATTGATAATCTTTTTATTGAAGTTTTAGAATTAAGTTTCACCGCTTCCTATCTTCCGCCGGAGCATAAAATAATTTTACTGGGAAAAGTTATCTCACGGCTGGATGTTTTGAAATTTTTCTTGCAAATTGCATGGGAAAACAAACTTGCCCCGAACGAAAAATATATAAACATTTCCCAAAAACTGGAAGAAATCGGGCGGATGCTTGGAGGTTGGAAAAAAGGGCTCCAAAACAAAACTCCCGCCAAATAACGGGAGAAATACTTGAGTTTCGGGAGAACACCTGGTTGCCGCCATTCCACTCATTCGGATTCTCAACGGAGTTCGCATTCACATTCCAGCCGTCATCGTTCCAGTAGCAGTTGACCGCCCACAGCACGCCCGCGCTCTCGCGCAAAAAACCATCCGTTCCACCATCCTTTGAATACTCTCCGGACTGTATCTTATTCGGGACCTAAAAGTCCGCCAGTTTTTTGCGCCAATTCCCGTATTTTTTGAAAAGAAAATTTTTTACTCTCTCGCGCGAGCCATAGCCGGCGCGACTCTCGCAAAAAATATCTTAAAATTATGACGCAAAAGCCGTAACCGTCGCGTATCGCATAATTCCATAATAAGTATATCATAAAATTTTTGCATAAAAAACCCTTTGAAATTTTTTAGATTTCAAAGGGTCAAAGTATTAAAGAACCAAAGCGTCTTTAGTTCTTAGTTTCAGAGGAATTGCGGGAGAACACCTGGAAGCCGTCAAGCCACTCACCCGGATTCCCAACGGAGTCCACACTCACATACCAGCCGTCATCGCGCCAGCAGCAGTAGACCGCCCACAGCACGCCCGCGGCATCGCGAATGTAAAAGATATTCGCGTAGCCATTGTTGAGAAGCGCGCCTTTTTCGCCGTTCGGCTGTTTTTCCATAAGGGCGAACATTGCAGAAAGCGTTGTTTCCGCCCTTTCTTCGCCGCCGAGCTTATTGATTATCCGGATATCTCTCGATAATTTTTTGAGTTTGTGGCAACGGAAAGTTGTTTCAGAAGTCGGTTCCTCGGTTTTGCCGAGAAAATGTTTTCTGAAATTATCTCCCAGGTAGGAGATTTTTACCTTTGCCTCCCCGCTTGTATTAACAACAAAGTGGTCTTTTGCAACAAACTTTGTAGTTCTTGCGGGAATTGTGACGGTGGAGACGAGATCAAGAATGGGTTTCGGCTTGGTAATTGCTAACGCAAGAACCCGCTGAAATTCCTTACGATCTACCAAGTCCGGGCTTGGACACTCCAATAAATCCGTAAGTAATCCGGAGCCAAACAAATTTTGCAATTGTTCGTCAGAAATCTCCTCTATAAGTCCTAAAAATTTTTTTCCTTGCTTAAGGGTTGCCATATACAAGTCCTCCTGCGGTCCCGTTTTAGGGGCGCATACAATCAAACCGTCCTTGATTCTCCAAGGGAGTTTTCAGGCTCAGTTTTACTAATTTACCAATAAATTAGCATATTAAAGAACTAATGTTTTATTATACTCCTAAAAAATAAATCTGTCAAGCACGGGTACAGTTAAAAAACCCCGAAAAATTTATAATTTCAGAAAAGTGTTTTTCCCTAGAATATCCCTTTGATTTTTTCAATCAGATCAAATCGGATAAAATCCTTGAATGTCACCACGATCATCAGGGTGATAAGAAGAACGAAACCGATGGTATGAAACGCGCGCTCAATTTTCTGGCTCACCGGTGAGCCCTTTATTTTTTCGATTAAAATAAATAAAATCCTTCCTCCGTCGAGCGCCGGAAACGGAAGGCCGTTGATTATTCCGAGATTGATGCTAAGCAGAGCCGCGAACTGCAGGATATAAACCAAACCCAGTCCGGTAACCTGTTTGGTAAGTATGGCAATGCCCACCGGACCGGTCACTTCCACGGAGACCTTTTTGCCGGTGAAAAAGTCCTTAATTATATTCCCAAGGATGGAAAAAATAGCGATACAGATTTCATAAGTCGTTTTGAGTCCTTCCCAAATCGCCTGGTACCAGGGATAAGCGATTAAGGCCGTTTTCACCAGTGAAATTCCCAAGGGTCCCTGATCGGCGGGATATTCCGTCCGGGGAACTCCCTTGATTTCAAGAATTTCGCCGCCCCTTTTTATCTGGAAGATTATTTCTTTCCCTTTGTAACCGTTTATCACATTCTGAATATCCGCGATGCTGGAAAATTTTTTCTGGCATCGGGGAATGGGCATTTGGCATTTAATTATCTCGTCTCCTATCTTTAGATTCATTTTTTCAGCGGGAGCGCCGGGAATTATCTGATTAACCTGAATCTTTGGATTCTTTGCCAGCTTATCCGAGTCCCGTACCGGCTGCGGAGCCCCAATCATCAGGCCAATGGATATCAGCGCCCAGGCCAAAATGAAGTTCATTATTACTCCCGCTACCAAGACCTTCACTCTTGTCCAGGCGGATTTTCCGGCAAAACTGTCTTCATCGGACTTTGCTTCCCCGCTCTCGCCCTTGATTTTCACAAATCCGCCAAGGGGGATCCAGTTGAGGGAAAAAATAGTATTTTTTGAGACAATTTTTTTGTCGCCTAATATGATTTTATATTTTCCGTTTTTATCATTTTTAACATATCCCAAAATTCTGGGCGGAAATCCAAATCCGAATTCCTCGGTCTTTATTCCATTTCTTCTCGCGGCTAAAAAATGCCCGAACTCGTGGGCAAAAATCAGAAGACCGAGAATTATTATAAAAACTAGAATTGTAAGCATATTAAGTTAATTTTCAATTCACAATTTTCATTGAATTTTCAATTACTAAATTTTCAAATTCGATAATTGATCATTGAGAATTGATTGTAAATTAACCATTGATCATTGAAAAATTCATACAGTCATTATCTCCTTTTCTTTCTTTTCTCTTATCTCTTCAATTTTCTTATTATACTCGTCGATGGCTTTCTGCAAAGCTTCTTTGCCCCTGAATTTCTCATCTTCGGAAAGCTCTCCCTTTTTTTCTTTTTCCTGAATTTCCTTCCAAATATCTTCTCTTATATTCCTGACTGATACTTTTGATTCCTCTGCCATTTTACTTAAAAATTTTGAAAGTTCTATTCTTCTTTCTTCATTAAGCGGAGGGATTGCCAGGCGGATAATCTGCCCGTCGTTAACCGGATTGACGCCTAAATCGGATTTTCTTATCGCTGCTTCAATGTTCGGAAGCGTCCCTTTATCCCAGGGCTGGATATTGATCAGGCGCGGCTCGGGAATATTAATGCTGGCGATCTGCTTCAAAGGGGACTTACTTCCATAATAATCAACTAAAATGCCCTCCACAAGCGCCGCGTTCGCCCGGCCAGTGCGGAGTTTTACCAACTCCGTGAGAAAGTGTTCAATCACATTTTGAAACTTTCCTTCATATTTATTTAAAATGTCACTTGTCGCCACAATTTTGATGATTATGAATTATTATTTATCCCTACTGATCCCGAGATAAAGGACATTGGAGTTCTTCGGGTCATATGAAATCACCGATACCGGCCGATCGGCGTCAATCTGGGTTACCGCCCAGGACTCTCCGCCATTCAATGACTTGTAAAATGCCCTGCCGGAAACAAAAGCCAGTTCATTCTTATTGGCATAACTGGCACTCACCATCCGGATCGGAAACTTGCTCGCGCTTTCAATAATATTTATTTTCTTCCAGTATTTTCCGTAATCCGCGCTCCGATGAAGTTGTCCGTTTTGAGTTCCGGCGTAAAGCGTCCCTGAAATGAATGGCGAAGCGGTGAGTGAAACAATTCCGGAAGGCGTTTTTTCCTCCCTGTTTTTTTCTTCCAATGCCTCGATGTATTTTTTTAATTTATCCGCCTCATCCGGCTTTTTTTCTTTCCTTAATTTGCTTTCTTTTTCTTTCAGCGCTTTTATTTCCTCCTTCTTTTTTTCCTCCCAGTCAATCCATACCTCTCCTCCATTGGAAGAGTAATACATCTTTTTTCTAAAGGAAAGGGCGTAGACCGTAAGTTTCTTGGCGGAATCAAAAGGAATTTCCGTTACCGGTCCGTCAATCATTTGGCCGACATTTTTCCAGGTCTGCCCGCCATCCGTGCTCTTTATTACTGTTCCTCCGCTTGTTCCCGCGAAGATTACATTAGTATCCCGAAAGTGCTGGGAAAGTGATGTCACAGCAGTGCCTGTTCCCGGTTCGGAATACACCTCTTTCCAGTTTTCGCCCCCGTCCTCCGTCCGAAAAACTTTGCCTACTCCAGCCAAGACGCCCGAAGCGAACATCCTTTTGTCCGGGTCGTTTCTATCTATGGTAAAGCTGTCAATTTTCTGCGGAGGAAATTTTATATATTTCCATAATTCCCCGCCGTTTACCGTTTTAAAAATGCCGTTATTCACCGTCCCGGCATAGATAATATTTGAGTCATTGGGATGAAAGGTGATAGTAAGAATATCGGCCGACGTAATCTCCGGGGGTTTGGCCACGGCTTTTTCTTTTTCGCCAGCCGCAACATCTGTCACTGGAGGCGCTTCCAGGGTAATTTTCGGAGCAAATGTCGCCCCGCCGTCCACGCTTTTCCAAATACTTCCCTTCTTTACTTGAGACGGCGTGACCGGCTTCTTCTTGCCCGTCAAAGAAGAAATGGAACAACCGGAAAAAAAGACGACCCCCGCCAGAATGACTAGGATAAAAAATTTTTTCATCATATTATTATGGTTAATGACAACTATATGTTACCACGAAAAATAAAAAAATCCAAAGAAGTGGATTTTAATTGCAGAACTATTAACTGATTAACAATATTGTACGCATTGGTGCTGTATTATTGAATTAGTCCGAACTTTTTTCGCCCCGCGGCGGGGCGGAGATTGAGCCCGAACTTTGGCGGGCAACGCCCGCAATCTTTGACAATTTCAAATTTTTCAGCAAGTTTATTATAACTTGCTTCGGAAAATTTTTCAAGGGTCTGAGATTTGAAAAATTTTCTGCTTTGGCGGCAAATTCTTTTCAGAAAAAAACAAGCTTAATTGTTTAAATCAATAATTTCTGAACATAAAAAAATCACCCTGTCGCACTCTAGCTATTGGGTGATTTATGTGTTAGGATCCTTGGATATTTATTTTCAAGGTACTAAGATTAGCAAGAATTATCTCCTCTGCTCAAGAGTAATCTTGCTAATATTATTTTTATTATATTCTTTTCTTGTTTTGTTAATGAATGTTTCATCGACGAAGTTTTCTAGAAGCTCTTTTACGGCTTCTCCAGCGCGACATTTAGAAATCTGAGCGTCTCTTTCCTGATTTATCGCAGAATTTCTTATATGTATCCTGGCTGAATACATTATGTGGTTTATATCATGAAGAAATTCTTGGGGACTAGGAAAAAACTGGATAATACTGCTAATTTTTATGTGTCTGCCAAATGGCTCCCTTTTCTCATCTTGTATGCATACTGAAATTAAATTCGGTGAATATGTTAGCAACATTCCGAACTCAATCTCGCCTTTTTCGTTAGTAAATTTCAAAAAAGGTCTTTGGCATTTTGTGGTTTCAAATTGCAATTCAATTTCACCAATCTCTTTTTCCTTTAGGTATGCTTCAATTTTTTTTTGAAAATCCTCAATTTTCATTTGATTGACCTCCTCATAAATTTATCAAAAAATCCTATCTTTGCTTTTCCGAATTGCGAAACAAGAAACCCCTTCCCTTCAACAGAAGGTTTCAAAAATATCAGAAAATGATGTTTGAAAGATTGCCTGAAACATTTGCCAGATTTCCTTGAAAGAATCGGCAGCACTTTCGCCAGCGTCATCGTATCTCCATTTCTTGTATAAAGGGGATATGTAAGACAAACCGATTTCAGATGCTAAACAAAGAAGAAGCAATAAATTAAGACAAGCAAACATTACCAACGACAAAAAAATTTTCACTTTTAAATAATTTTTCATTATCATTCTGATACTCCTTTTGGTTTATTGTTAAGGTACAGAAACCGCACCCATTTCAGCTAAAATCTGCCATTTCTAAACTTCAAAATAGTCTACCAATTTACGCCATGAAAGTCAATAGCTGTCCAATTTCAAAAAAATTAACAAACAAAAAAGAAATTCATAAGAATTTCCAAACAAAAAAATGAAAAAAATTTCTTTTACTAAAATGTGGTTCGCGCCGATATTTTTAAACGGTTCTTTGGCAGTTTTTATCGGCGCGGCGGAGCCGCGTTTTGCTGGCAAATATACTTTAAAATCTTTCACAATTTGGTGCGCTGTGAGGGAATCGAACCCCCGACCATTGGCTTAAAAGGCCACTGCTCTGCCGACTGAGCTAACAGCGCGCGTTTTATTTATATTACAATTTCAAAACTTTTGCCAGTTGCTTGATAAGAGAAACCACGACCGGAGGAGACAATAAACTGCAGACCTCAACGCCTTCATCATCTTTCACGATAAACGGCCTTTCAAGGGTCTTAACACTCTTGCTATTTTCGTCGTATTCGTAATAATACTCCGGAGTAATTTCATAATCATCCACATATTTTTCGGCAACTTTTACCGGAACCGCGTTTCTTAAAAGAACTTTGGGCGCGCCATGAAGAGAGAAGACCTTGTCAATCAGTTTTCCGTCCAGTTCAAGCCGTTCCCTTATGGATTCAATTCCCAAATTATCGCCTTCCTTGGCGCTCATCCTCGCGTTGGCGCAATCCGGATTATCGCACATCAGATAAAATTCATTTTTTTCTTTGTCATATCCTACTTTTTCCGTGGCTAAAAGTTTTAAATTTCTGGGCGTATGGCATTTGGGACACACGGCTCTGTATTTCATTCTTTCATCAATCACGGCTTCGGGAATATCTATGGCCATGAAAATATCCGGATCCCGGCGATAGTCAACAAGCTCCTTAAAAAATAATGAATAAGAAACCTGATCTAAATTTCTGGGAAAGCCGTCAATAAAAAGAGATTTTTTGTCTCTTTTGTCTATTTCCTTTTTTACCAAAGCCAGGACAAATTCTGTGGGCAACAAGGTCTTGGTGTCCCTTCCCAACAGCGCGCTGACCCCGTCTTCAATTGAAATATATCCCCGGTAATTCTGGCGCAAATAATCAATAAGTTCTTTCTTTTTATTCTCGTCTTCCATATCGCCATGCACCTCTCTTACGATATCTCCGACGGAAATGTGCCCGATTTTTTCCTTGCTGAAAATTTCCATCATCAGTTTCGTGTATGTTCCCTTGCCGGCGTTTTTTTTGCCCAAAAGGTAAGCAATGAAGGTATGGCCTCCGTCAAAAAATTTTTTCAATTTTTCAATTTCATTTCCGACCTTTTGCTGAAAATATTCCTTTCTATCTTTAATATCCGACAGATTGAACTTTTTTGTCACGCCCTCTTTTTTGGTTTTGAAAACCGGAAATTCTTTTTCGTATTTCATGTTTTATATCTATAATATTAATTAAAAACCTCTGGACGAGGCAGTTAGCGCACTTTTGCTAAGAATTATATTAGCAGACAAAAATAATTATGGCAAATGAATATGATTAGTTAAATTCAATTTTGCATTTTGAATTTTGATTTTTACATTCATAAATTATGTCCCCCATCTCATCCGTCCGGAAAATTTTTATTCCGTGTTTTAAAATTCTTTCTATCACCTCCAGAGCCGGATGGCCATATTGGTTATTTTTTCCCACTGATATTATAGCATCTTCGGGCTTTACCGCTTCCAGAAATTCTTCGCTGGTGGAATATTTGGAACCGTGATGGGCCACTTTAATGACTCGCGAATTAAGAGCTAATGAATCGCGAATAAGAATTAATTCTTTTTCAGACGGCAGATCTCCGGTAAAAAGAAAATTGTTTTCCCCGAAAGTTAATTTAAGCACCACGCTTCCCGCGTTGCTTTCGCCCAGCGCCGCGGCTTCGGAAGAAAAAGGATAAATAATTTCTCCCTCCGCGCCGGCAGGAAATTTTATTTTCACTCCTTTTTCCGCCTCAATATTATCCGCATTTTCTTCTCTTATTAATTCATCCAGCGCTTTGAAAGTCCGCGATTCGCTTTCGGCTTCGGTTTTTATGATTGCATTGACTTTGTAATTTTCCAGAGTGTCAATCAGTCCGCCGATGTGGTCCTGATCCGGATGAGTAGCGACCATGATTTCAATCTGCCGGTCCCAAAAGGGAATATATTTCCCCAATTTTTCCAAGAGCGTTTTTCCGTTTCTTCCTCCATCAATGAGCATTTGATTTGAACCTTGCTCAATCAAAATCGCGTCCCCTTGCCCGACATCCAGAAAAATTACCCTTAAATCATGATTATTTTTCTGATAAAAAATTATCCCGCCTAAAATCAGAACTATGATAAACCCGGCAACAATAATATAGTAAAAAAATTTATTCACCATTTTCTACTGCGATATCATACATCATTTTTTGCCTAGGCAAAAAATGATGTATGAGAATAATTATATATCTTTTTCTCATATTATTTTTTCACGCTTTCTCAAGAAAAAAACCAGACCAGATAAAATTATATACCATAAAATAATTTTCGACCACCCGAAATTTTGCACTTCCCGGCTTGACCAATTTAAACCAGCAAGCGCATTGATAATCCAAATTTCATATTTCAGCGGCATATACGCCAGCCAGGCAAAAGGAAGAGAGAATAAGGTAGAAATCAATCCAAAAGCGGCAACCAAAAAAACCAAAAGCATAGACAAAGGAATAAGCGGCAAAACCAAAAGATTGGCGATGAGCGACACGGAGGAAAAAATATGAAAGTTATAAAAAATAATCGGCATAACAAAAATTTGAGCTGAAAGCGACAGGAAAAATATTTCCGAAAATCCCATTGCTTTGTTTCTCTTTATGAAATATTTTTCCCAAAAGGGAGCGAGTGCTATTATTCCCAGCGCCGCGAGAAATGACAATTGGAAGCCGATATCCCAGCGGAGCGCCAGCGGATTAATCAGCAGCATCACTGCTCCGGCAAAAATTATGGCATTATAGGAATTAGCCAGCCGTCCGTTTTTCATCGCCCAGAGAAGCAGTCCGCCCATCACTCCCGCCCGCACCGCCGAGGACGGAAATCCGATCATCGCCACGAAAATAATAATTCCCAAAATCGCAAACCAAAATGCCTGCTTCCTCCAAAAACCGATAAAAATAAAAAACCAAATCAGATATTCCGCGATAATCGTCACGTTGTATCCCGACACCGCCACAATATGGCTCATCCCCGTTTTGGAAAAATTTTCCTGGACTTTTTTGGGAAGTCCGCTGCTCCCGCCGATAATAAGCCCTTTGGCCAAAGCGGCTTCCGGTTCGGGAATAACTTTGTTTATATTTTCCTCAAGGTTATTTTTTAATTTCAATATGGATAAATAAATTTTATTTCCTTTATTTTCTCCGGTTTTTTCAATTTTTGCTTTTTCACAAATGTAATAAATTCCATCTTTCGCCAGGTACATTCTGTAATCAAAACTGCTGTCATCCTGAGTATTAGCGAAGGATCCCGAATTATTAACGGGATTCTTCACTTCGTTCAGAATGACTTTGTGGTTCTCCGGAATTTTCAAAACGCAATTAACTTTTATCTCATCGCCATAATTTATTCCCGAATGCAGCGGCGCGTTAGCCATAATTTTCAAATTAAAATCCTCTCCCCCTGCCCGAGGGGGAGATTGAGAAGGGGTGGGATAAAAAATTATTTTCAAATAATTTTCTTTTCCCTCCGGTTCTTTCGCGACGATAACTCTTCCGGAAAAGGTTTGCCCGTTCAAATTAAGATTATTTAATTTTATTAAATCCGCCTCCGTCCGCCAGATTCCCAAAGCCAAAAATAAAAAAGAAAAAGCGGCCACCACTGCCAATTTATTCTTCCAAAATACTGAAAGCAAGATAACAGTTATAATTGCAAAGATATAAAACCAAGAATCATCAATATCAAAAAACGACCGCCCAAATACGCCACCGATGAAACTCAATGATAAAATCAGAAAAATTCTTGATTTATTCATAGTTCAATTATAGCAAATAAAAAGGAGACAGTAGATTTTCTACTGTCTCCTTAGATGATATTCAGATGCACCTACCGGAACATGCAAGATTAGTATTGATTTTGTAATGAGCGTGATAAACAACAATTTTTTCATAGGTTGAAAAATCTTTCTGATAAATTATTACCGCCGTTTTCCTGTTGTCGCTAACTGTCACGCTTTCAACCTTCATCCAAATATGAATTTCTTTATTAATTACTTCCTGCATTCTCTTAACATCGCCATCGCATGTTTCTAAATCAACTACTATTACCATAATTACCTCCTCCTTGAATTATAATATTTCTACAATTTTCACCCTGGTGGATTTGCCACCGATTATTGTTAAGTTGCTTTTTGGAACATCAAAATACTCCGCTAAAATACTTATTAGCATAGAATTGGCTTTTCCGTCAATAGGAGGCGCCATGAGCTTAACTTTATATTCCCCTTCGGAAACTTTTGTGATTTCGTTTTTGGAAGCCCGCGGAATGACTTTAACGTAAATCCGCATAATTTAATTACATTATGTGACACAATCCTTCGGCCGACGGAATGTGTCACATTGCTATTTTCAAAAAATTATTCAACTTTATTTTTAATTCCTTTTATTATTTCATCATCCAGTTCGTCCGGCAGAACATCGCCTTCGGGATTGTGGATGGTCGCTTCTTTATAAACCCAATTTTTGATTTCTCTGACAACCGACTTAAGCAGCGATTTTTCTTCCTTATTCAGAAGCAGATTTAATTTTTTATTTTGGGAATCATCTTCCACCACCCTAAAAACCGCCATGGCGAAAATAATTCCTATGATAATAAAAAATATAATAATTGAAAAAATTATTTTTTTCAGCATAAATTATTTACTAAAAAATAAAATGACTAATTACAACGAGATTTCTCGGCTTCCCCCGCCCTTCGCAAAGGGCGGGGTTCGCTCGGAATGACATCATCGTCTTATCCCGACTTTTCCGAAGTTTTTTTCTATTTTGCTTTTTATTTTTTCCAGGTCTATTTTTTTGCCCTTGGTTTTTCTTTTAAGTCGCGGATCCAAAATTTTTATTTCGCGGTACTTTTGAAGATAATAATTTTTCGCGCCACTTATCCATTCGACGATATCAGCAAAGTCTTTTTCGGCATGAATGCCGGGAACAACCGTGGTTCTGAATTCATAATCAATCCCGCTGTTTCTAATTAAATCAACGCTTAATTCTAGCCGCTTAATATCTGTTTTATATCCGCAGGTCTCTGAATATCTTTTTTTGCTATTTTTAATGTCCATCGCGATATAATCAACGATTTTTCCGTCAATAATTTTTTTCAGCGCGTCCGGCCGGCTGCCGTTAGTGTCCAGTTTTACCAAAAATCCCAATTTTTTTATTTTTTTTATAAATTCAAAAATATCCGGTTGAATGAGCGGTTCCCCTCCCGTAACGCAGACCCCATCCAATTTTCCCTTTCTGGATTTTAAAAATTTAAAAAATTCTTTTTCCAAATTACTATTAACTGTGAACTGCCGGCTGTCGACTAATTCCGGATTATGGCAAAAGGGACAGCGAAAATTGCAGCCAACGGTAAAAACCGTAGTCGCGAGTTTTCCGGGATAATCGATAAGAGTTAATTTTTGATAACCGCCTAAAATCATTAAAGCGTTAAAGCACTAGAACATTAAAACACTTGAATAGAAACTTTATTTTAATGTTTTTATGTTTTTATGTTTTTCTAAATCAGGGCGACTTGATTTAAAAAACCAAGTCGCCCCTCTATCTTTTTATTTCTGCTTAGCAATAAGCTGGCTGCTTATTTACCACAAATTCTTTTCTGTCTTTATATTCTTCCCGCTTCCCGGCGTTCCATTGCTCCACCGGACGAAGATAGCCCACTACCCGGGAATAGACCTCCGTTTTTTGCTCCACCACGCATTTTGGGCATGTCCAGTGCTCGCCTTCCAGGTATCCGTGCGCCGGGCAGATGCTGAAAGTGGGTGTCAGAGTAAAATAGGGCAAGGAATAATTTTCGGCAATTTTTCTGACCAAATTTTTGACCGCCGAGATGTCCCAAAGGCGCTCTCCCAGAAAACCGTGGAGGACTGTTCCTCCCGTATATTTAGTCTGCAGGTCATCCTGAAGATCCAACGCTTCGAAAATATCTTCCGTGAACGAAACAGGAAGCTGGGAAGAATTGGTATAATACGGCTCCGCCCCTTGTTTTTTTACCGCCGCGTCGTTGGCAAAAATCATCTTGGGATTTTTTTCCCGGTCGATTCTCGCCAGCCGGTACGAGGTGCCTTCCGCCGGCGTCGCTTCAAGATTATACAAGTTTCCCGTTTTTTCCTGGTACTTTACCATTTTTTTCCGCATATGTGCCAATACCTCATTGGCAATCTTCTGGCCTTCCTTTGAAGCAATATTCTTCTTCATAAAATTCATAATCATCTCATTCATTCCGACCAGACCGATGGTGGAAAAATGATTGGACCAGTAGTGGCCGCGCCGCATTTTTATGGAATCAAGATAAAATTTCGTGTATGGATACAGGCCTCTTTCAGTAAGATTTTCGATAAGGTCTCTTTTGGTTTCCAAGCTTTGGTGGGCTAAATCCATCAGATAATCCAATTTCGCCAATATTTCTTTTTTGCTTTTTGAAAGGTACCCGATCCGCGGCATATTTATGGTGACAACGCCGATAGAGCCAGTCATAGGATTTGCTCCGAATAGCCCGCCGCCCCGCTTGTAAAGTTCCCGGTTGTCCAGCCGCAACCGGCAGCACATACTCCTCGCGTCGTCCGGATCCATGTCGGAATTGACAAAATTCGCAAAGTAGGGAGTCCCGTATTTCGCCGTCATTTCCCAGATTGACTTGAACCGCTCATCCTCCCAGTCAAAATTTTTCCCGATGTTGTAGGTGGGAATGGGAAAAGTGAAAACCCGCCCATTGGCGTCTCCTTCCATCATCACTTCGGCAAACGCCTTGTTAATCATATTCATTTCTTCCTGAAAATCTCCGTGGGTTTCTTTTTGAGGAACACCACCGATAAGCGCCGATTCACCGGCAAGATTTTTCGGCGGCGTGATATCCATCGTGATATTGGAAAAAGGCGTTTGAAAACCAACCCGGGTGGAAACATTCATATTAAAGACAAACGACTGGATATTCTGCTTTACCTGTTCATAACTTAATTGGTCGTGCCGGATAAAAGGAGCCAGCAGCGTGTCAAAATTGGAAAACGCCTGAGCACCCGCCACTTCTCCCTGAAGGGTGTAAATGAAATTGACAATTTGGCCCAGAGCCGAACCGAAATGCTTGGCCGGTTTGCAGGCCACTTTCCCCGCCACTCCGGTGAAACCGCGCCGCAGAAGATCCTGCAAATCCCATCCGCAGCAATAAGCCGCCACCAGCTGTAAATCATGGAGATGAAAATCTCCGCTGTCATGGGCTTCTCTCACTTCTTTGGAATAAACCCGGTTCATCCAATAGCGCGAGCTCACCACGGATGCGATGTAATTATTAAGGCCCTGAAGTGAGTATGACATATTGGCGTTCTCTTTGACTTTCCAGTCAATTTCCTGAATATATTTGTCAACAAGTCCTACCGCTTCATCCAGTGACTCTTCGGCTTCCCTTATTTTCCGGTGCTGCTCACGGTACAGAATGTACGCTTTGGCCGTTTCCTCAAAATCCAAAACCATCAGCACCCTTTCCACTATGTCCTGGATTTCTTCAATTTCGGGAATATAACCTTTTTTATAATTTCTGTTCAGGAGGCGGACGACTTTGCCGCTTACTTTTTCCGCGTCCTTTTTGTTCCCTTCGCCGGTGACGGCAAGGGCATTAGCAACGGCAC
>Ga0155224_113_pt1 | contig 153889 bp, 177 predicted proteins | sample RifCSPhighO2_02_FD_106192 | JGI IMG/M metagenome (GOLD analysis project Ga0155224, IMG submission 106192) | Candidatus Doudnabacteria bacterium RIFCSPHIGHO2_02_FULL_43_13b | reverse complement strand
ATGATTTTACGCAAACCACAGACCGCAACTGCCGTCCGGCCCATCAACCGGCCAGCGCCCGCGGTCCATCGACCGGATCCGAAAGCCACCCTCAAAGTTATTCCTTTGGGCGGAATCGAGGAAGTCGGCGAAAACATGACCGTATTGGAGTACGGCGATGATATTGTTGTCATTGATATGGGCTTGGGGTTTCCAGATGAAACCATGCCCGGGATTGATTACATTATTCCCAACACCAAATATCTGGAAGAAAACAAAAAAAGAATCAGGGGGGTAGTTATTACCCATGGTCACTTAGACCACATCGGCGCCATTCCCTACATCATGCCGAAAATCGGCGACCCGCCAATTTTCACCATGAAACTCACTGCCGAGTTTATCAAAAAACGGCTGGATGAATTTCACCTGCTGGGCCGATCCCAAATTAATGTCGTCAACAAAGACGATATCTTAACTTTGGGTAATTTCCGGATTCGATTTTTCCGGCTTAACCACAACATTCCCGATAGCGTGGGGCTAGCGATCAACAGTCCGGCCGGATTATTAATCTACGCGACTGACTGGAAATTTGACCACACCCCGGTTGATAATCGACCAACCGAATTTGATAAATTAGCCAAATTTGGCGGGGAAGGCGTGGCATTGCTCATGTCTGATTCTACTAATGCCGAAAAACCCGGCTATTCTCTGTCTGAAAGAACCTTGGGCGATACCATAGATCGAATCATGCAGGAAGCTGATGGTCGGGTGATTTTTACCACTTTCTCTTCTCTGATCTCGCGGGTTCAGCAAGTTTTGGATGCCGCCCATAAGACTAATCGAAAAGTAGTCGTCACTGGTCGGAGTTTAGTAAATAGCGTGGAAATTTGTCTGGCCACGGATTACCTCCGATTGCCGGCAAAAAACATGATCATCAAAATGGAACAAGCCAAAAAATTGCCAGACAACCAGGTGATTATTCTGACCACTGGCTCTCAGGGTGAAGAATTTTCAGCCCTGGCGCGAATCTCTAGAAGTGAACATAAGACCATTTCCATCAAAAAAGGCGACACAGTGGTTGTTTCGGCTTCTCCAATTCCTGGGAACGAACGGTCAATCTCTTCCACACTCTCGAGTTTGGCTCGATTGGGCGCAAAAGTCCTCTACCAAAAAATTCTTGATATTCACACCTCGGGACACGCCTATCAAGAAGATTTGAAACTTATGATTTCTTTAACCAAGCCTAAATACTTCATGCCAATTCACGGCGAACATCACATGTTAGTCGCGCACGCCCGACTGGCGAAGGATGTCGGGGTTCCAGAAAATAATATTTTTATTCTGGATAATGGCCAAATGTTAGAGTTGTCAACCATTGGTGCCAAAACCGTCGAAGCACAAATCCCAACGGGGTATGTCTTCGTCGACGGATTAGGCGTTGGTGATGTCGGCGAGGTCGTTTTACGCGATCGACAGGTGATGAGCAAAGATGGCATGTTTGTCGTCATCATGACGATAGACCGCAAATCCGGGAAACTGACCCAACAACCGGATATTATTTCTCGCGGCTTTATCTATATGAAAGGATCGGAAGATCTGCTCAAAGAAGTCAAACACGAGGTCCGCAAAGCCGTGGAAAGCAAGAATGGCAACGGAAAAAGCTTCAAAGAGCCCAACTGGGCTTATCTGAGATCAGAGGTCCGAGACCAGATCGGCGAATTCTTGTTTACCAAAACCGAACGCCGCCCAATGATCCTGCCAGTGGTGATTGAAGTTTAAAGTAGAAAGTTAGAAGTAAAAGGTAAATATTCCCTTTTTGCCTTTCTATTTTTTACTTTTTACCTTTTACTTTTCATAAGTTATAATACCTTCATGAATCCCGTTAGAAATATAACATTGCTGGTATACAATAACCTAATACTTAACGGGATAAAAAATTAAATACCACTATTTATTAACTAATCATTATTTCTAAACGGGATGAATCCCGTTAGAAATTGCACATCGTTAATGTCTAGCAGAAGAGTACTTAACGGGCTGATTATAAATATATAAATTTATTAACTAATCATTATTTCTAAACGGGATGAAAGAAACTATTGTTTCAGGGATCCGGGCTTCGGGACGGTTACATATTGGCAATTATTTGGGGGCTTTAAAGCAATTTGTGGACTTGCAAAATGCAGGTGACCATAATTGCTATTTTTTTATTGCGGATTTACATGCCCTCACCACCCCGTTTGAGCCCAAAGAATTATCCCAAAACACTCTAGAAGTCGCTGCTGATTATCTGGCCGCTGGTATCGATCCTGACAAGGCCACTTTTTTCTTACAAAGCCAAGTGATGGAGCATGTGGAACTGGGTTGGATTTTTAATTGCCTAACCTCTTTGGGAGAGCTGCAACGCATGACTCAATTCAAAGATAAGTCCAAGCAGCACAGAGAAACCATAAACGGTGGATTACTGACCTACCCAACCCTGATGGCGGCTGATATTTTACTTTACAAACCAACTGCGGTGCCGGTGGGTGATGATCAAACCCAACATGTGGAACTAACCCGCGACCTGGCACGCAAATTTAACAACCGCTTCGGTCAAACCTTTCCGGAACCAAAAACTTTTCTTCGAAAACCCCTGCGCATCATGAGCCTGTCAGACCCAATGAAAAAAATGAGTAAAACCGGTGATGACCCCTCGGCTCCGCTCGGGGCAGGCGCGCTGATGCTAGATGATCCGCCGGAAGAAATTTTGCGCAAACTAAAGAAAGCGCTCACCGCCACTGATGCCAAAGAAAAATCTCCAGGTGTCGCGAATCTATTTTTACTCCTTGATCATTTCGGGACAAAAGATCAAATCAAACAATTTTCCGAGCAACAAAAAAAGAATACGATTAAATATTCAGAACTGAAAGAAACCCTCGCTCATCAAATCGCTGACCACTTTGGAAAATTTCGAACCAAGAAAACACAACTTTTAAATAACCCAACACAAATTAAAAATACCCTAGTAACAGGAGCTGCGAAAGCTCAAAAAATTGCCTCCCAAACCCTTTCTGAAGTGAAACAGAAAATCGGTCTTCTAAGATCACCCTAACAGGTGATCTTTCTTTTAAGGAGGACTCATGCTTGCCGAGCTCATTTATGTCCATTTCGAAGGACGCGGCATGTATCTGTTCGAATGGCATGTTCATGGCCTGCTTCTAGGCAACCCCATCCCCAAAGAGTACCAAGTTCACCGATGCGACGTGGAAGTGGCCCAAGGGTCGGTGAATCTGACCATGAGCAATGGGGGTCAACCGATCGACACTGAGGCTCTTGAACGCCACCTCAACAAGCTCGGAACCTTTGGCGCGGTCAAAGTCGGCACTTTCGGCACCACCGAAGTTGAGGCCGTAGCCTAGGCGGTCAAGTCTTTACCCGACCCCCGCCTTCTTTTTTTATCAAAAATTTTTCTCTAACAAGAATGCTAAAACCTCGAACTATGTATCTTCTCTTGACCGATCGGTCAGGGTAGTGTACATTAGGATTATGAATATTACTGAAAGGATATTTAACTTTATTAAAAAAGCAGGCGAAGTAGCGTCAGAAATTACAATTACCTATCAAGAAGAAAGAAAGATTCTTCGATCTAGTTATTATGGCAGTATCAACCGATTGGAAAAGCAGGGGTTGATTGAGAAGCGAAAAAAACAAAAACGGCTATATTATGCCGTGACAGAGCAGGGTAGAAAATATAGATTTCCGAAAAAAATAGAGCACGAAAGAAGAACTGATGGGCTTTCGACGGTAATTATTTTTGATATCCCTGAAACGATGAGCAGACAGCGTACTGTATTCCGTCGTTTTCTTCAACACAACGATTATGCCTTATTACAAAAAAGCGTAATGATCAGTCCAAAAAAATTTTCAAAAGACATCGTTGAGCTAATGGAAGAGCTTAAAGTTCGCCCGTACATCACAGTTTTATCGAGCAAGGTTTATTATTTCTGACACTACATTGTACTTCGCCTTGACCGATCGGACAAGTCAGAGTACAAAAATATTTTATTTACTTTCTGAGCAACTCTAAAAACTCTTGGGAGGTTATGCGGATTCCCACTCCGTAGCTACTTCTGGGAATTTACTAAGTTTATTTCGAAAAATCTCTTGGATTTTATTTAAACCTTTTTGAGTTTTAGATTCAAATCGAAGAACTAGAGCGGGTAAATTTGAAGAAGCTCGAACCAAACCCCAACCTTCCTCAAAATAAACACGCGCTCCATTGATATCAATCACTCTGTAACCCTCTGATTTAAATTCCTCCGTTATTTTTTTTACAATTTCATATTTTGATTCATCTGGGACATGAGCATGAAGAGCCGGTGTGGAAATATAATATGGAGTATTGGCAATAATTACTGAGAGGGGCTTATCTTGTGCTGAGATATATTCCAATAATTTTAATCCTGCAAAATTGGCATCATCAAAACCATAATAGTCGTCCATAAAAAATGTGTGGCCAGATTGTTCTCCACCAAAGCTCCCTTTTTCATCGCGTAATTTCTTTTTTACATACATATAACCCGTGGGAGTCATCATCGGAATACCGCCGTGCGCGGTAATATCTTCTGGTAAAGCTTCTGAAACTTTCACATCAAAAGCAATCTTGGCTCCTGGTTTTTTTTCCAAAACAGCCCTTGAAAGTAAAATTAACCATCGATCGGGCCAGATTATTTGTCCCTTCTCATCAGTTACACCTAAGCGATCACCATCAGCATCAATTCCTATTCCGATATCCGCTTGATTTTTTAATACCTGCCTGCCCGTGTCTTCCATCATTTCCACATTAGCAGGATTCGGCACATAGTTTGGATAAGTCGGGTCTAAATCTGTATTTTGTTCTATTACTTCACACCCAAATTTTCGAAAAAGTTCAGGCGAGAATATACTGCTGGTGGCGTTGGCAGTATTAACTACAACTTTAAGTTTTCGGCCAAGTTTAACTCTAGATAACATATCCTGAAAATATGCTTCAGTAATATCTTCGTCCCGGAAATTACCTTGACCCTTGGTAAATTTTCCTGATTCCGCAATCCTTAATACTTCTTTTATCTGGGCGCCGTTTAAAGTTTTAGAGTAATCGATTCCTAGTTTCAGTCCGTTCCATCCTGCGGGGTTATGACTGGCCGTGACCATAAGTCCACCCTTTATCTTAAAATGATAAGGCGCCCAATATATCATTGGAGTAAGACATGTACCTATGCCAATGACATTAATGCCACAACTTTGAAGAGATTTAATAGCGGCTTTATAAAAATCTTCGGAGGTTCGGCGATTATCGTGCCCCACCACTGCATCAGTAATGTTAAGCTTGCGCAACAAAGTTCCAAAACCTTTAACTATCAAGGTTATGGATTCGACATTCAGCTGATCAGATTTTTCTTCACCGCGAATATCGTACTCGCGGAACATGTATTGGTTAAGTTTGTTCATACCTTGGCGCACAAAAAGAGGCGCGAGCCTCTTTTTGTGATATTATTTTTGCTCTCGCCACTCTTCCGGATTCTTGGAGAGATCCGCAGGTTTAATCTCTTTGATCTCCACTGTTCCGGTATCAGGATCAATGGTTCTGGTTTGATAATCTTCACCTTTTTCTCGAGCCATATTATATGTTCTCCTTTCACAGGTAGTCTAACAAAAAATGCTACCGGCAGGCAAGTTGCACAACACTGTTGCCAGCCAAACGGCCGACAAATACCAACTCTGGCTACTCCAAGGATATTATACTAAATTATATTGACTACTTCCATTCTCTATTGACAATCTCAAATCCAGATGATACACTTTTGATACACTTAAAATTTAACTAATTTATGCCCACTACCAAAACTCGAATCAACGTCAGTTTATCCGATGAATTAAATTCCGCTTTGAAAAAATTGGCTTCCAGGGACCAAATCCCGACCGCCACCAAAGCCGAACGGCTTTTGGAGATTGCTTTAGAAATCGAGGAAGACGAAGTCTGGAATAAGATTGCCAGCCAGCGCGAAAAAACGAAAAATGTTCATTACCTATCTCATAATCAGACCTGGAAATGACTTTCCAGATTATTTATCACCCGCTGGTTGTGCGTGATGATATTCCTAAGCTTTCGGCTGAATGGAAAAGCAAAATTCAGAAAGCAATTGAAGAACGTTTAACTACTCACCCGGAAACTTATGGCAAGCCCTTGCGTAGATCGCTGAAAGGATATCGTAAATTGCGGGTCGGAGACTATCGCGTAATTTTTTTATTGGAAAAAAATACAATCAAAATCCTCGTTATCCAGCACCGTTCGGTTGTGTATGATCGAATTAATAAACGAATATAATGTCATTTTCCATCGGAATTGTCGGCCTGCCTAACGTCGGCAAATCAACTTTGTTTAACGCGCTCACCCGCCAGCAAGCGGCGGCTTTGAATTTTCCATTCACGACGATCGATCCGAATGTCGGCGTGATTTCGGTTCCTGACGAACGATTGGAAAAACTGGCGGTCTTAGAAAAATCCGCCAAGGTTGTCCCGACCGCGATTGAATTTGTCGATATCGCCGGGCTCATTCGGGGCGCCTCTGAGGGTGCAGGCTTAGGCAATAAATTTCTCTCTCATATCCGCGAAGTGGATGCGATTGTCCAAGTGGTACGATTTTTTGAAAATAAAGACATCATCCACGTCGATGGGTCAGTCAATCCGCTGCGAGATATCGAGGTGGTTAATTTGGAATTGATGCTGGCGGATTTGGCCACTGTCAATAAACGGCTAAATAGTCTCCACAGCGAAGTTAAATCCGGAGATAAACAAGCAATCATTTTAAAAACGGCCCTGGAAAAAATCAAAGCAGTGTTGGAAGCTGGACAGTTGGCCAAAACTGTCGGGCTTTCAGACGAAGAGGCCCGGTTGGTCAAGCAACTGCAACTGTTGACTATGAAACCTATGCTTTATGTGGCTAATTCACCAGCATCCCTAAATTTGACGATCGCACAAAATAAGGATATCTCTCCAGATCAAATTATACAAATAGACGTCAAGCTGGAAGCAGAACTAACTGAGCTCTCTGACAACGAACGAGCTGAATACATGAAAGAGTTAGGGATCGCTGAGTCCGGTCTAAACCGCTTGGCTCGGGCTGCCTACCAACTGCTAAATCTGATTACCTTTATTACTGCCGGACCGATAGAAACCAAGGCTTGGACGATTGTAAAAGGGACCAAAGCGCCGCAAGCGGCCGGGGTCATCCATACTGACTTTGAAAAAGGCTTTATCAAAGCCGAGGTCATTGCTTGGGACAAACTATTGGCAGCCGGCGGTTATGGCCCTGCTCGCGAGAAGGGCTGGCTTCGTCTGGAAGGCAAGGAATACGTAGTGCAGGACGGCGACGTCTGCCATTTTCGGTTCAACATTTAGGGTCTTGCCAAGTCCGCTACTTTTTGCTAAAATGGCTAAGCTTTATCAATTTAACTCATTTTCGTCCCGCCAAAAAGGCAGGGTGATAACAGGAGACCTGTTATGCCAAAATATGAGCTGATGTATATTGTATCTTCAGCCGTTTCCGACAACGATGTGCCCCAAATCAGTACCGAGGTTGATAAATTCGTCACTGATAATGGCGGCAATGTTCTGAACCAACAAATGTTGGGAAAGAAAAAATTGGCTTATCCAATTTCCAAAACCCGGAACGGTTTTTATGTTGTAGAAACTTTTAATTTAGAAGGAAAAAAATTACAATCCCTGGATAATAAACTTCGCTCCATTGAGCCGATTATTCGCTATTTGGTTGTGAATGTTGAAGACCAGGAAATCAGAGCGGCTAAGGATCGGAAAATTCAGGAAAAAATGCGGGCCAGCCGCAAACCAATCAGAACTGAAAGTTCCTTGCCGGAAATTAAACTGACGGAAAGTGAACTAGAAGCTAAAATTGCTCAAGCCATTGGCTCGGAAGATTTAACAAAATAATTAGATCCCCGCCTTCGCGGGGATGGGAGAATATTATGGATTTAAACAAAGTACAAATCATCGGGCGACTCACTCGTGATCCGGAAATCCGCACCACGCCAAACGGCGCCAACGTCGCCTCTTTTTCCGTGGCAACCGGATTTACCTGGACTGATGCAACGGGCCAAAAAAAAGAACAAACCGAATTTCATAATGTCGTAGCCTGGAGGAAGCTGGCTGACATCATCGGACAATATCTAAAAAAAGGCTCGCAAGTCTACATCGAGGGCAGACTACAAACTAGATCGTGGGATGATAAAACCAGCGGCCAGAAGCGCTACCGCACTGAGATTATCGCCGACAACATGATCATGCTGGGTCGCCCCGGTGGAAATCAGAAATCAGAGATCAGAGATCAGAGATCAGAAGAAATAGTTCAACCCGAGCCGAAATCAGATACGCCGGAAATTCAAATTGACGACAGCGATCTACCATTCTAACTTTTAACTATGGCCCTTCAACCAATAAGAAAAACTTGCTTGTTCTGTTCAGAAAAAATCTCTTACGTGGATTATAAAGACACGCAGTTTTTGCGTCGCTTCATGTCGCCGCATGCTAAAATCCTCTCGTCCAATAAAACCGGGTCCTGTTCCAAACACCAGCGGATGATTGCCCAGGCCCTGAAACGAGCCCGCCATATGGCCTTGCTGCCCTTCACCAGCACTTAAAATGTCTGTCCTAGATTTTAGCGACCTTAAATCCACAGGTCACATTATTAAATACAACAACGAACCATACCAGATCATCTGGTCAAATTTTATGCGCACCGCGCAAAGAAAACCGGTGATCCAAGCGAAGCTTAGGAACCTCATGACCGGCAAAGTCATGGAGTACTCATTCAAGTATGGCGAAAAAATCGAAGGCGCGGATGTGACCAAACGCAAATGCCAGTATCTTTACTCTGATGATGAAGGGGCGCATTTTATGGATCCCGAATCATTTGAAACCATTGTCGTGCCGAAAATTATCGTGGAAGATCAAATCAAATTTTTGAAAGAAGGATCAGATACCACGATCATGTTTTTCGAAGACCGACCAATCGCTCTAGACCTGCCGATCAAAATTGATCTGAAGGTGATGGAAACGACCCCAGGGGTGAAGGGCGATACGGCCACGGGCGGCAGTAAGCCGGCGACTCTGGAAACCGGATACGTCGTGAATGTTCCCTTGTTTATCAAAGAAGGCGATGTCGTCCGCGTCAACACTCAATCTGGCGATTATGTCGAGAGAGCAAGTAATTAGTATTCCACTGTTACTGACCCGAAAAAGGACGGATTGAGGTGGTCATGAAACTTCCAGGTGCCGGCCTGGTCAAAAGTAAATGACCAGGAGGCGGAAGCAGCAATGGCCTGTCTTGGGTCAAACGCTGGATAATCGGTATGGATTGGGTGAGGGGCTGAAGCCGGCCAATGATTCTTCTTATCATTGTTGACGAAAGTTACAGTAGAACCTTTTTTGATCGTAATGGTTGATGGTTCAAAACCATTTGCGTTCATTGAGATCGTGGCCGAAGTATCAAAATTTACAATAGTTTCTGGAGTATTGGGTTCGTCTGGAGTCGGCATGGTGCTGGATGTCGCAGGAGGCATCTCGACCTGGGTTTGGTCATTATTATCTTGCGTGTTTTCATTAGTCGGCTGGTTTTTGTTACAGGCGGCGGCAACGAAAACTAATGCTAAAACAATCACGAAAATTTTTAACTTCATTAAGTCCTTTCTTTTTTAATTAAATTATACGCCGCGGGCTCTTATGGCCTCGGCGATGCGATTAATAGCTAAAATAAAAGCGGCATTGCGAAAATCAGTTTTATGTTGCCTTTGCACAGCCAGAACATTTTTCCAAGCATTCGCCATATAAGCAGTCAATTTTTTTAAAACTTCCTCCCGGCTCCAATAATACCCAGAAAGATTTTGCGTCCATTCCAAATAAGAAGTAGCCACCCCGCCGGAATTAGACAGCACGTCCGGAATAACCCAAATTCCACGGCGGTGCAATACCACATCGGCCTTTGGAGTAGTTGGCCCGTTGGCCATTTCGATAATCAGCTTGGCCTTGATCCGTTTAGCGTTGTTTTTCTGAATCTGGTTTTCAAGTGCCGCTGGTACTAATACATCGACTGGCAGTTCCAAAAGTTTCTCGTTGGTCACATCAATTGTTCCCGGATACCCTTTTAGTGCCCCGGTTTGTTTTTTGTATTCTTCAACTTTTTCTATATTCAATCCCTTGGGCGCATAAATGCCGCCTTTCGAATCAGAAAGCGCCACTACCTTAAATCCGGCCTTGGCGGCAAGACGAGCAAAAAATGACCCGACGTTGCCAAATCCAGAAACCGCTACAGACGCCCCTCGTTTAAGTTTGCGCGCGCTGGCTGCCGCTTTCAAAATTTCCACACCCCCAAAACCAGTCGCTTCTTCGCGTCCCTGTGATCCTCCCATACTCAGAGGTTTTCCCGTAATCACCGCTGGTTCAAATCTGCCGGTTAATTTGGCATATTCATCCACCATCCAGGCCATGATTTCTGGGGTCGTATTCACATCCGGCGCCGGCACGTCCACGTGCGGGCCAATGTCTTTATAGATTAAATCAATAAATTTACGCGAGAGTCGCTCGAGCTCGCCCTTGGATAATTTTTTGGGATCCACGATAATCCCACCCTTGCCGCCGCCATATGGCACGTCCACTACCGCGTTTTTAATGCTCATCCAAAATGCCAAGGCTTTGACTTCGTCCATATCCACTTGCGGATGAAAACGTAAGCCACCTTTGAATGGGCCTCTGGCATCATTGTATTGCACGCGGAATCCTTGAAAAACTTTAATTTCACCGTTATCCATCCTAACCGGGATTGAAACGGATAAAATCCGCTTCGGTTGGCGCAAGATAGCCAAAATTTCTTTATCAAGTTTCAGAACCTTGGCCGCATTATCGAGTTGCTGCATCGCGGACTTGAATGAATTGATTTTTTCCATAAATTAATTTACTTTCTCCGGCCCTCGATCATAATAGCTTGCGATAAATCGTAAAATTTGACTTTCATCATATTGATCAAGTTTGTCCAAATGCGTCCAAGCCGCTAAAGCAATCGCCGCGTCGTTCGCCTCTCTTGGTTCAACAATAACCTTGCGGTATCGTTTAGCAAAATCTTGCAACAAATTAACGGTCTGTTCGTCAACCGATCCTGGTTTGTAGGCAATCCAAACTCCGCCGTGTTCTAGATTATGGATCAATTGCTCATCTGGCTGGGTGGCTTTATAAATTCCCCATTCAGCAGCTTGTGGCCAATGCCAACCCGAGGTCGGCGGATTGGAATTATAGGCCGGATGATCAAAAGAACCTTGGTCAATGTGTAACTGCCCTTGATCTTCTAAAGTTTGACCTGGTAAATTTTCGGGCTGCTGCTGGCTGTTCGATGTCGAGAATAACCAAAATCCTAGTCCCAAAACCGCTAAAATAACAATTATATAAATTAAAATGACTTTCATCCCGTTTAGAAATAGTGATTAGTTAATAATCAATATAATTTCATCATTAGCCCGTTAAATACTGTTTCTAACGGGATTCATAAGCTCAAGAATTATAGCACAGATCTAGCCTTGGTCCAGGTGGAGGTATTTTTCCGCATCCATGGCAGCCATACAGCCCATGCCAGCGGCGGTCACGGCTTGGCGATACCGATAGTCGCGGACATCGCCGCCGACAAATACCCCATCAATACTAGTTTTTGTCCCGTCTTTGGGCACGATATAGCCTTTCACATCCAGTTCAATCTGGCCTTGGAAGATTTCGGTATTAGGCTTGTGGCCGATGGCAATAAACACGCCGTCAATCGCTCGCTCTTCGGATTTGTTGCTAGCCAGATCTTTGACTTTCACCCCAGTGAGATGATCATTACCTAAAAATTCCTCCACCACTTTATTATATTCAATCCTAATTTTCGGATTGGCTAGCGCGCGGTCTTGCATAATTTTACTAGCCCGCAGTTTGTCACTGCGATGTATAACAGTTACATGCTTGGCAAATTTAGTCAGGTATGACGCTTCTTCCATGGCCGCATCCCCGCCGCCAACCACGACAATCTCTTTATTTTTGAAGAAAAACCCGTCACAGGTGGCGCAGGCGGAAATCCCATGCCCTCGGAATTTATCTTCTGAAGGCAGTCCGAGCCACATCGATGAAGCACCGGTAGCGATAATCACTGATTCCGTCGAATATTCTGCTTCAGCAGTCCAAACCTTGAAAGGTTTTTTAGAAAAATCGACTTTGGTTACGTCTTCGTATTTGATGATACCGCCGAAGCGTTCGGTTTGCGCGATAAAATTCTGCATCAGCTCCGGCCCCTGGATGCCTTTGTGAAAACCGGGAAAATTTTCCACTTCCGTGGTCAGCATCAGCTGGCCGCCAAAATTTAAGCCGGCCAAAACTAGAGGCTTCAAGTCCGCCCGCGCCGCATAAATTCCCGCGGTCAAGCCGGCCGGGCCGGAACCGATGATGATAACTTTGTGTAGTTCCATAATTAGGTTATAGGTTGTAGGTTTTAGGTTATAGTCTATAAACTATAACCTATCCCCTATAACCTCACTTTAATTTCTTAATCTGTGTCCAGTCAGAGGTCAACCCCACTCCACCCTTTTGCCTCATCAAATAATCATAAGCCGCGAGGGCGGCAGTGGCGGCCTCGCCAGCCGAGATCACCGCTTGTTTGTATAAACTGCTGGTCGCATCCCCGGCGGCAAACATTCCAGGAACCGAAGTAGACTGGTCAGCATTAACAACGATTTGCTCCTGCTCATCTAACTCTACTACATTTTGAACAATTTTGGAATTAATCACATAGCCAAGCTCCACGAAAATCCCTTCCACGGCCAACTCCCGAATTTTGCCGGTTTTTAAATCTTGAATTTTCATGCCAGATACTTGATTTTCCCCTAAGATCTGCTGGACTTGAGACCAAATCACTAACTCCACGTTAGCTTTCCCAAACAAGGCTTTACTTAGGGCCGGGTGGGCGTTAAATTTATCAGTTTTGGACAAAATATAGAGTTTTTTCGCATATTTGGACAGCATCAGGGCAGCATCGGCGGCGATGTCTCCAACACCGACCACAGCCACAGTTTTGTTTTTATAAAGCGGGGCATCACAGTTCGCGCAATAAGAAACTCCTCGGCCCTTCAATTCATTCTCTCCCGGCACTCCTAAATCTCTTGGCGTTTTGCCGTACGCCAAGATTAAGCCTTGGGCTTTATATTGTGATCCGTAGGCGGAGACAACAAAAAAGGGAAGGTTTCCGCCTTTGGCGGAAATTTTCGAAACCTCACTGATGACAAATTCGGCGCCATAATTTTGCGCCTGCGCTCGAATTTTTTTTACTAATTCCAGTCCGCCAATTTGTTCAAGCCCAGGATAATTTTCTATCAAATCCGTATAGTTGGCCTGACCGCCAAGATCTTTGCCTATGACCAAAACCTTTAAACCACGGCGAGCGGCAAAGAGAGCAGCGGTAAAACCGGCAACTCCAGCTCCGACAATAATTACATCATACATAATATTTACTTTGACCTTTGATTTTTGGCTTTGGCATTAATTATCGTATTTTCCAAAAGTTTGGCTACGGTGATCGGCCCGACTCCTCCTGGAGTTGGCGTAATTAAAGATGCCACCAACCTTACTTCTTCAAATTTTACGTCACCGAATATCTTCTTTTTGCGAAACGAAACTCCCGCATCAACAACCACTACTCCTCTTTTCAGCATCCGGGCCTTAATCAATCCCGCAATCCCGGCCCCCGTAATTAAAATGTCTGCTTGTTTGGTTAACGCTGCTAAATTTTTCGTTTCTTTATTACACACTGTCAGGGTCAAGGGCATTTGAATTAACAGGTTGGTCAAAGGCTTGCCGATTAAATCACCACTGCCGACTAAAACTACATGTTTACCAATCAGTGGAACCTTGTGTGAATGTAATACTTCCAAGATCGCGCCTGGGGTGGGTGGGACTAGAGAATTTTCACCAATCACTAACTTACCAAGAGATTCCCAGGATAGATAGTCCACATCCAGTTCTGGCTTGAGCGTATTTAATACCAATCTTTTATCAATCGTTTTGGGTAGTGGCAACTGCACGATAATTCCGGAAAGACTCGGGTTGGTTTGGATGCGCCTAATTTCATTAACCAATTTTTGGGTGCTGATGTTTTCGTCGTATTTGAACAAGGAAAATTCGATGCCAATCAATCCGGCTGCTTCTTGTTTTTTCCGAACATACGTTTGGGAGGCCGGATCTGACCCGACCAAAACTACAGCCAAATGCGGCCGCAGGTGATGAGCGGCGATTGCTTGCCGAAGTCGGGTAAATATTCCCTTGGCAATTCTATTTCCATCAACTATTATGCTCATATGTCTTATTATTTTAACATTATTTAAGAGTAACAAAAAGAGGGATTTAAACGTTAAAGCCTATGATTGATGAACATGAAATTCAGAATTTAGTAAGCCAAGCCCAGCAAAAAGATGGGGCCGCTTTCGCTCGAATCTACGATTTATTGGCTCAATCAATTTATAATTTTTTATTAAGCAAGCTTCGACACAAAGAAACGGCAGAAGACTTAATGCACACAGTCTTTCTTAAAGCATGGCAAGGTCTTAGTTCGTACCAAGCCAGACCCAATGCTAAATTTTCAACCTGGCTTTACCAAATCGCCAACTATACCTTGATTGATTACTGGCGCACAAAAAAAACCACTGTAGAACTTGAAGTGGTGGAAAATCTTTCCCAGTTCGCTGAGGATCCCAAATTATACGAAGAATATGAATATCTCTGGAAAGCTATTGCTCAACTCCCACTAACCTACCAAACCGTATTGGACTTAAGATTTAAACAAGATCTGTCGGTGGAGGAAACTGCTCACATCATGAGAAAAACTCAAATCGGCATCCGCGTTCTCCAACATCGAGCGGTTAAAGCATTAAAAAGTAAGTTAAATGCAAATTCTTCCTGACAAACAAACTGATCAGAACCTTATAAAACTGTTAAAAGCCAACAGTAATAATTTTCACTTTAATCAAACTCAAATCAAACAACGTTTACTCCAATCCATCCGACAAACACCACAAGCAGCGGTTCGCATTCCCTTTCGGTGGATTCTTGAATATGGCAGCGCGGTTGCGCTCATCATTATCTTGGCTACCGCCACATTTGGTTTTGCTGCCAACAGCAACCCGGGAGATAAATTTTTTCCTATCAATAAATGGGGAGAACAAGTAATTTTAAGCTTACCTCTTAATGACCAGACTATTGCGCAAATTCATACCAATATCGTGAACAAACGACTACGGGCCCTCACCAAACTGGAAAACGAGGAAAATCAGCAAGCGCAGGAAACACCAGCAATCAATAATCGCCGCTTAATCACAGTCAAGGAGTCCCACGAAACTCTCAGTGCGGCTATCACCACTATTACTGCTCAAAAAGAAGCCTTAAGGGCTTCCGATAATAGTGAGTCTATAAATGCCCTAAACCAGGTGTTGACTCGTCTGGAAAATCTGGCCAAGCAGCAGGAAGAAAAAATTGAAGCAATTGAATCACATACACAAAATGACCAGGTCCGCGAAGAAATCGAGGATCAACTCAAACAAATCCACGAGGTCCGAAACCAAGTTTACCAAGAATCAAAAATCCAGGGTAAATCAATCGATAACGAAGAAAATTAGAGATATTTCTTTAACCCTATTAAGAATTCTTGATGAAGATCAAGTTGTTTTTTTGTCCCTAACCAAACCAGGTGTTTATTCTGTGGATCAAAAATAGTCTTTTCTAAAAGATGTCCGGCATCCATGTTCGATTTAGGTTCCAAAGAGCCTGGATTTAGTACCGCCTTTTTCGACAAATCGATAATTACTTGATTAATTAAATTTCCAATCCAATCATATGCAGCCAGCCCGCCCGCGACAGTCTGCCAGGCCGCGTTGGAATAAAGATCAGAAAGTTCAGCGATATAGTGACGGGTAATTTCTTTCGGTTTAGTTTTTTGAATTTCCTCTTCCGGCGCTCCTAAAACTAGTAACAGCTGGTGCCAAAAAAGATGCTGTTGGGGTTGTAAAATTTGCTCTTGATTCTTACGGGTGACCAAAATCTCCAAGGCTGTTTCTGCTTCAGGATCATCTGACTCCGAAAGGTTGCCTATGGCAAACCCCAAAAAACCCGGATCTCCTTCCTTCGAACCCCAAAAAGCAGATTGGACAAAAAACCACTGAATCATCAATTTCCGAAGTTTCTGTGGTTGAAGATTGGCCACACTTAAACCCTGGATGATTGGCCAATGGCTGAATTCGTGTTTAATATGCTCTTTCAACCATTCGACAAACTGTTCCCCGACCAGCTGTTCCATCGCCTCATTGGGGTTTGTGACGGTTTTGATATTATCGCTGTTTTCCATAACTCTAGTTTAAACAACTTATGGCCCCTTGCGCAACTGCCAATTTTTTGCTACCCCGACGTCTACTATTAATATTTAATTGAAGTCGGGGCTCCGACCGCAAGTTAGGTCTTGCGCGCCGGAGTAATATCTGCTATAATATATAGAGTATAAACGCAAGATTGGCGTGATTTTTTTATGAGTGATATTGTCCAAGGAATTTTAAATATTGCCAAAAGCGCGATAATCGTGCTGATGAAACAAACCCAAAAAGTTCTCTTTAAGAAAAAATGAACAGACTGATTTTAGTCAGTGTCCTCATCACCATCGTTTATTCTTGGGAAGATCTCAAACGAATTTTGATTAGTGTTCTAAAATCAGTCTTAAAGCAAACTCACCACCAGACAGCGAACCATCATCTCGACCAAATCGTCGGGATTGCTTTAATTTTGGCCACCATCCCCGCCAACTTGGCCTACGTTTTACTGACTGAAGGACCGTTATTGACTAAACTCATTGTCCTGCTCGTCGAACTGCTGCTAATTGGACTCATCGCTGAAATAACCAATCTGCTGATAGAAAAAAACCAAGCTCGACACACTTCATTTATTGTTTTTCTAGGAACTTTTGCCGTGGGAATAGTCAGCCCTGTTTTTTCTATCTTCGGGGGCATCATGCATGAACGGCGATTATTTGCCTCATATTTGCGTCATTTAATGTTTCCTATATTATTTGGATTAATATTAAAATACCTTAGTAATCGACTGGGAATTTTAGAGCTAACTAATCGCATCGATAATCTAATCAGTATTGCGGTCATCGGTCTGATAATTTCTATCACTATTGAATATTTGGAACAGCACTTTCGATCAGTTCATTGGCATTTGTCTGCTTATTTCCGGGTAATCCTCGGCGTGGTTGTTTTATTGATATTGTTTAGATCATAATTTAGTCTTGAAATTTCAAACAAATATTTGTATACTACCCAAGCCTTAATTCTGGCCCTATCGTCTAATGGTTAGGACAGCGGGTTTTCAGTCCGCTAATCCGGGTCCGACTCCCGGTGGGGTCACCAGGTAGTGACGCGTGCTTGAGTACCGAGAAGGCTCATATCTTAGCCCAATAATTTTTCAGAAAAAATCGCACCCCTCCAGGAATCGAACTAGACCCATCCTGTGAGCCGCGCAAGGCTACCGAGAGGGTTAGATTTTCCCATTCAAAATACCTCAATTTAAATAATTTTTTAATCATAACTCTACTCTATTTTTATGAAAAATAAGAAAATAATATTTTTTGATGGCGACGGTACTATCTGGTATCCCAAAAAAACCAAGCGGAAAAAAACCCCGCATTGGATATATTTAGATAAAAAAATCGGTAATAATTATCTTAAACATTTAGTTTTAACTCCATCAGCATTAGTTTCTTTAAAAAAGTTAAAAAAATTGGGCATTATATTGGTTTTAATATCAACACATCCGCACCCTCCCAAAGAAGCTGATGTTATTTTGAAAGCAAAGGTAAAACATCTTAAGCTAGAAGAATTATTTGATAATTTTTATACTTCCCGGGATAAACCAGATGGAAAAGGCGAGGTGATTCTAAAGGTTTTGCGCAAGAAACATATTCCAAAATCTCAAGCATTATTGGTAGGCGATAGTTACCGTTTTGATTATTTATCAGCAAAGAAAGTAGGAGTGGACGTGCTTCTCATAAAATCTGAATATTTGTGGCATCCAAACCGGGGAAGAAAGATACAAAAAACCATAAGCGGATTAAGAGATCTGGTTGGGATTATTAATTAGTTAGAGCCAAAGAAAAAGACGCGGGGTAAGATTGATTCATCTTACGTCGCGTCTTGTGTTAACCGATTTGCAACACCAAATTATCAAGTGTTTTCCTGAGTGCAGTTGATAATTTCATGCAGCGCTGCCGCGAAGACGTTAAGGCCATTATCGCCAACCATTCGTCGCGAACAGCTCGTGACACTAAGTCTGATTGTACGAATTCGAGCATTGGCCAAGGACTCTCTTCAGGGTACAAACACGATATGAGCTGCCGCGGAACCTGCGAGAGTCCCGAGAAACACCTCATATGGTTAATCGGGCCAAGGATTATGTTTTGACTCAATAGCGATGAATAGTAGTCGTACGCCATCGCGTTGTGTTTTTCATGATCCTTCGTCGCCGCCTCTAGTTTACTCGCGGCGTATCCGTCACCTCCGTAGAGAGCTTTGAGCCTACGCAGTTCGCGTAGCAAGGTGGTACGATAGCGGAGACGTGCCTTGCAGAGCTTCGAGGCCCGTTTCAAGGTCATGCCGTTTAGCCCAACGATATCAAAGCCAACAGCCAACAGGGGCTCAATTAACGCATCAGGTAGGAATGCCTGTCCTATCTCAATGCACTTTTTTGATCCTCGAAGCATCCAGCCGCGGTAGACCAACGCGGCATTGAAAGCTGCTTGGAATGTCATGCGCAAGCGGTGATGGCTATCGTAAGACGCGCCATCATCACATGCGTTGCGAGCCTGTTGCAAATATGTGTGCGCTGATTCAGCATAGTGCCGTGCAACTCCTTGCTGGATATCCGGATTTTGCCGAAGCGATACTAACACCGGTAACCTATCCTGCCACTTCGTGTAAGGATTCCACCAAAGCGGGAGAAAACTCTCGAGTAAGTCACCTAGTATTGTTTTGTGGAACCAAAGCGACAGAGAGGCAGGGTTGTTGCGGGCACGCCATCCGCGTAGAAGCTCTTCTTCATGCACCGTATGCAGATTCTCGATTATTCCATTCCTATGAAAAGTCCATTCGGGGAGAGCCCTAGTGAACTTGTCAGAAATGATTACGTGTATATCGAGATCACTTGGCTCGCTGACTGGCCCCCTGGCTACACTGCCTGATAGCAGCACGCCAAGAATTCCTTTCTGTTTCCGAAGGCCATCAGCGATTCTGCGAGCGCGTTTTTTCATGAGTTGCTGTCGATGCGGATCGTGAATTTCTTGCGACGCTAGAATCAGACGTACGGCCATCATTCCTCCTAACTACTATCAAAAAGCGGGAGTACAGCCTGCAGCATGCGATGCCATGTATATATCTTCACTGTGTTGCGAGCCGCATGGGCTAACGGCACAGCTTGCTGAAGATTAATAAGCACTCCTCGCAAAGTATCTGCAAGAGCCTGCGGGTTTTCAGGGTCAACCAAAAGTCCATTCTCGCCGTGACGAATGTATTCGCGAATTGCTGGAAGATCCGAAGCTACAACAATGCGTCCAGCCGCCATCGCTTCCAGCAAAGCAACTCCTTGGCTTTCGTACCGAGAGGGTTGCACATACACAGAACTGCCACCTAGCAGAGCGGGTATGCGGTCATACGACACTTCTCCGGTCTGCTCGATGATATCTGCAAGCGGTGCTTTCCCGACTCGTGCTTCAAAAAAATCATCAAATTCAGATTCACCATATGGCCCGCCGACTAAGCGGAGAGATATGGGGACACCTGATTCTATGATTCGTTCTGTGGCATCCAGAAGCACATCAATGCCTTTTTGGCGACAACGGCGTCCAATAAAAAGAACGGGCAGCGATTGAGACACCGAATCGTCCAACGAAAGGAGCTCGAAGAATGCCGCGTCGACGCCATTAGGTGCGAGGGTTATTTTTCCTTTCGCACAGCTATAGGTTGTATGCGCGGCCAGCGCTTCACTGTTCGATAGCGCGACAACGTGATCGGCTCGATCAAGCAGCGCCTGTTCGGCACCCTTAACTTGTGCCGGGAACGGGAGTTTGTTGTGGTGAGCCTTCTCCGATGCCAGCAAATGAGGCGTGTGAATGAGCTTGGTTTGCGCTGGAATGCATTGCTCGATGCCGACTCCAGACGTCCAATGATGCGTATGGATGCAAGCGTATTTTTCTGGCCTGAATGCGTCGTGAGAGATCACGTTTTCGACGAAGGACTTTCCTTCCTCGTAGTCGCGCAGCAACACGTCATGGCTTGCCGAACATAAAAAGGGCACCCGAAATACGCGAATTCCTGGCTGTTCGACTAACGTTGATTCCTGGCCTTCATTCCGCGTGAAAACCTCAATATTGTAGCCGTTGCGCCGGAGTTCATTCACGATAACGTGAGCGTTAAGCGTGCCGCCGTCAACGATATTTTTTTCTTCGAGGGGGTATTTTCTGCTTTTGATTACACACACTGTGGGCTTTCGTTTCATGTTTTCCTCCGTTTTTAAATGCTAGCTTTGTCAAAGGCCAGCTTGTTAAAGAGCATCGGGTTGACTAACAACCTTACAAGTTTCTAGGCATTTTGTCAACAGGTTTGCACAGTTAGCGGAAGTTAATTTTTTGGGGGAGAGGAAGAACCCCGCACCCCACCAGGAATCGAACTAGACCCATCCTGTGAGCCGTGCAAGGCTACCGAGAGGGGTTAGATTCCAGCCGCGGTCACCAACAAAAAATTTCACCATTCCTGGTGGAATTTTTTATAGACAAATCTAAAAGCCGGACTCATCCCTCACTTTAAATAAGCCGGCTTTTAGTATAGGCGTGTTATTTTCATTAGAGCTTGCGTTTGATTAAATTTTTTGGAAAAAGGCAAACTGCCTTAAAGCTTACGCAAGATATGAATCAACACACCTGCGAACCTATTCTTCCGTTCTGTATATATTCTGTTCTCCTTTCATCTTCACTCTAACTCGAATCTATTTAATGTCAATATCAGAATTGCTCATAACTTGTGCATAAGTTGGAAAAAAGTGATTTTCTTGATGTTTAATGCTTGACTTCTTGGTCGAAAAATTTTACAGTTAAATTTGATATACTGGGTATGGAACTCCAATTTTTGATTTTAACTATTCTCGGACTGTCTTTGTTCGAGATAATAACCAGCATTGATAATGCAATTATCAATGCTGAGGTGCTCTCCGGCATGGGACGGCGCGCCCAGCGCTGGTTTTTAACTTGGGGGTTTTTCTTGGCGGTATTTCTAGTCCGCGGCCTCCTTCCGTTATTAATTGTTTGGGGAGCCAACCCTTCCTTAGGAATCCTGGGATCTTTTACCGCTACTTTTAGTTCCGACCCAAAAGTGGCAGAGGCGGTCGATCAATCATCACCGATTTTACTAATCGGCGGCGGCGTATTTTTGATCTTTTTGTTTTTCCATTGGCTGTTTTTAGAACCAAAAAATTATGGGTTGTTCGGCGAAAAATTTCTGCACCGACAAGGGGCGTGGTATTTTGCTGTAGTTTCAATCTTATTGGCTACGATTGTCTGGTTTGCTCTTAAAATCAATCCCCTCATGGCCTTTGGGGCAGTGTTGGGTTCTACTGCTTTCTTCATCATTCATGGTTTTCGACAATATGCCGAGGAGCAAGAAAAAAAACTTCTGGCTGGGGGAATCTCTGATATTGCAAAAGTCGCATATTTGGAAGTATTAGACGCCTCCTTTTCGATAGATGGCGTGATTGGCGCGTTTGCTTTCACTTTTTCAGTTCCTTTAATCCTCTTGGGGAACGGTTTGGGAGCTTTGGTTTTACGAAAACTGACTGTGAGCAATATTGAACGGATCAAAAAATATAAATATTTGAAAAACGGCGCGATGTATTCAATTTTATTTTTGGGACTGATTATGCTTTCGGATAGCTTTGGGTTCCATATACCTACGTGGCTTTCTCCGCTAATTACGTTCGGCACTGTGGGTTATTTCTTCTGGAAATCCAGACGTCATATGGAAACAGAAAGTTTGGTATGAGGATCCTCGCCATCGAAACTAGTTGTGATGAAACCGCGGCCGCGGTTATTATTAATGGTCAGATAAAATCCAATATTATCGCCTCTCAAGCAAGTCTGCACAAAAAGTATGGTGGTGTCGTGCCCGAAGTGGCGGCCCGGGAGCATATTACGGCCATCATCCCGACGATTGATTTAGCGTTGAAACAGGCGAAAACGACACTGAAACAAATCGACTATATCGCAGTGACCGAAGGTCCGGGGTTGGCGACCTCACTAATGGTCGGCGTTGATACGGCCAAGGCTTTGGGCCTGGCTCTGAATAAACCCGTGCTGCCAGTCAATCATTTGGAGGCCCATATCTACGCGAACTTCGTTCGCGAAAATTCAAAATCCAAAATTCAAAATCCAAAATTCCCGGCGATAATATTGATTGTCTCCGGTGGGCATACGCTGTTGGTCCTCATGCGCGGACATGGCCAGTATCGCATCTTGGGGGAAACTTTGGACGACGCCGCGGGGGAAGCATTCGACAAAACCGCAAAGATGCTCGGCTTGCCATATCCTGGGGGACCACACTTAAGCAAACTGGCTGAACGAGGAAATCCGCAAGCCTTTGATTTTCCTCGGCCTATGATCAACTCGAAAAATTTCGAATTCAGTTTTTCCGGCCTGAAAACCGCCGTGCTTTATAAGCTTCAGGAACTATCACCTATAACCTATAACCTAAAACCTGATATCGCTGCTTCCGTGCAACAAGCCATTGTTGATGTTCTGATTGCTAAGCTTGAAAAGGCCATCATCCGTTACAAGCCAAAAACTATCATGCTCGGCGGCGGTGTTGCTGCGAATAAATTACTTCGCAAGCGCTTCGGACTGTTAGCTAAAAGCTATAAGCTAAAAGCTTCTATTCCTAAGCTTGAGTACTGCACTGACAACGCAGCCATGATCGGCCTCGCGGCTTATTATCGCATAAAAAATCACAAAGCAAAGTTTGTGAAAACCTTCTCCGCTAAACCAAATTTGGAATTGAAGTAGAAATTTTACGAGTATTTCCATGTTTTAGAAGCCCCAAATATGACGATATGTTTTTCTCATTGACTTTTTTCATCATCCGCCGCTTCGTCGCGGCTCTTAAGACTCGATGCTGCGGGAAATTCACCCAGCCTAAGAAATCAAGGCCAGACGAAAAGGTTTTGAGGATAATTTTGTTAGGGTGAAGCGATAGTTTTAGCCCATCGTTCAAGTATACTGCAATACGGGACAGTATTGCAGTAAGGTCATTCTTAGTATCGGATAAGAACACAAAATCGTCGGCGTATCTGATATAGTATTTAAGTTTCAGTTTGTGCTTCACGAATTGATCAAATTCATTCATATAGAGATTGATAAAGAGCTGGGAGGTGAGGTTGCCTAAGGGCAGGCCTTTTTTAGACTGCCACGTCGCTTCGCTCCTCGCAGAAGCATCTTTACGCATTTGCGAGAAGTCCCGCCATGGCGGGGCGACGAAGCAATCTAATCCAAAGCTCTCAATTATCTCCTCCAACAACCATAAAATATTATCTTGATCTGGGATATATTGCTTGAAAATATTCAAAAGTATCTGATGGTCAAATTATCAGTTTAATACTATACTCCTTTTTGACGAATTTGTCAATAGGGAGTATAATTATTTTTATGAGTAACAAATCAGGCACTACAATTGATGACTTAGCTGTAATGGTCCAAACAGGCTTTGGAGGGGTTGAGAAAAGATTGAACAACCTTAAAGAAGGCCAAGAAGAAATTAAACTTAAGCTCGACAATGTCGCTTATCGGTTTGAGCTTGTCGAATTACAGCGACGGGTAGAATTACTCGAAAAGAAAGTCGGAATGCAAAAATAACCACTAGCGGCCGACGAGCCGCTTTTTTCTTATTACTATGCGCGACATCCCCACAACCTATGACCAATCCAAAGAGTCCAAGATTTACAAACTCTGGGAAGAGTCAGGTTTTTTTAATCCCGATAATCTGTCGGGCAAGCCATATACGATCATCATGCCGCCTTCTAATGCCAACGGCCAAGTCCATGTCGGCCACGCATTAGGCTTTACTCTGCAAGATATCATGATCCGCTTCGAACGCATGCGCGGCCGAAAAACCCTTTGGCTACCCGGCACGGATCATGCCGGGTTCGAAACCCAAGTCGTGTTTGAGAAAAAACTGGAAAAAGAAGGCCGGTCACGCTTTCAGATGACGCGGGAGGAATTTTATAAAGAAGTCTGGGATTTCGTGCAGGACTATAAACAGCAAACCGAAGACGGCATTCGCCGCCTCGGCGCTTCGACTGACTGGTCGCGCAATATGTTTACCCTGGATCCGCGGATTATCCAAATCGTTTACGAAACATTTGAGCAAATGTACCGCGACGGTCTGATTTACCGCGGCAACCGCATCTGCAACTGGTGTGTCAAACACCAAACCGGCCTAGCTGACCTCGAAACCGAGCACGAAGAGCGAACCGATCCGCTTTATTACATCAAATACGGCCCGCTGACTTTGGCGACAGTGCGGCCGGAAACCAAATTTGGCGACACGGCCTTGGCAGTCAATCCGAAAGATACCAGATATAAAAAATACATTGGCCAAGAACTGGAGGCTGAAGGACTTTTGGGCAAATTTAAAATCAAAGTGATTGCGGATGAACTAGTAGATAAAGATTTCGGCACCGGGGTAGTCAAGGTAACACCGGCGCATGATGCCGCAGATTTCGAAATCTGGCAGAAACATTCCGCCAAAGGCGGATCCGTCCCCGGCGGAAAAGATGAAATCCCAGGGCCCAAACAGGTTATTGATAAGCGAGGTAAGATGGACTTGCCCAACACGAAATATCACGGACTGAAGGTCGCCGAAGCACGCAAGGTAGTTGTCGAAGATCTGCAGAAGCTGGGACTGCTGGAAAAAATCGATGAAACTTACAAGCACAACGTGTCACTATGCTACAAGTGTAAGAATGTCCTGGAACCCCTGATCATCCCCCAGTGGTATGTGGCAATGACAAAAAAATTCAAAATTCGAAATTCAAAATTCGAAATTTCACTGCGTGATTTGGTCGTAAATGCTGTAAAAAATAAAAAAGTTAAAATAAATCCAATAAAATTTGAAAAAGTGCTAATGCATTGGATGAAAAACATCCGTGACTGGCCGATTTCTCGCCAAATCTGGTGGGGCATTCCGATCCCGGTGTGGTATAAAGACAATGAGCTGAAAATTTCAGAAGCATCGCCAGGGGAAGGTTGGGTCCAGGATCCTGACACTTTCGACACCTGGTTTTCTTCCGGTCAGTGGCCATATGCCACACTCATGGCATTAGATAATACCCCCTCTAACTCCCCCTTGAAAGGAGGAGAACAGAGAGATTCCCCCCCTAACATAGGGGGGGCTAGGGGGGGTATAAACTTCCAGACTTTTTACCCGACCCAAATGATGGAAACTGGTTGGGATATTCTCTTCTTCTGGGTGGCGCGGATGATTATGTTCGGGCTTTACAAAACCGGGCAGGTGCCGTTTGAAAACGTCTACCTTCATGGCCTGGTGCGCGATAAAGATCGCCAAAAAATGAGCAAGTCCAAGGGCAATGTCATTGATCCTTTGGGCGTGATCGATATTTATGGCAACGACGCTCTGCGGATGGCTTTGGTTGTCGGCAACTTGCCAGGCAATGATTTGCCGCTATCAGAAGATAAAGTCCGCGGCTACCGAAACTTTGCCAACAAGATTTGGAACGCGGCTCGGTTTGTCATGCAAAACACAGAGGGCATGGACGCAACAGCTCAATTAGCCCCTGCTCACAAAGTCATCCTGAAAAATTTAGACAAAGTAACTAATGGCACAACTAAACTTTTGGACAAACAAGACCTCGCCCATGCGGCAGAAAATCTCTATCATTACTTTTGGCATACCTTCGCTGATAAAATTATCGAAGAATCCAAAGCTCAGCTAGCCAATCCAAAAACCAAGGCTTCCACCCAACTAATGTTAAAAACTGTCTTGGAAACTTGCCTCAAACTCCTGCATCCATTCGTGCCGTTCGTTACCGAAGCCGCCTGGCAAATCAATCACAAGAACCTACTGCTGGTCGAAAAATGGCCGATAAAATTAAACTAAAAAATATTCGTCATCCTGAACTCGTTTCAGGATCTAACCTACTAAACCGCTTTTCTTTTTGTACTCTTAGCTGACCGATCGGTCAAATGTGCATACATCTCAGATTTTTTAGCAGTGTCCGAGCGGATTTTTACCAAAATCTTATAGGGACTACGAAATCAGCGTCGTTGATCGGCTCGCCCGACGGGTTATCTTTACTGATAATCAAAGTGCCGTATTGCGTGGCCGGAGTAATAAATATTAAAGTGTCAGAAAAATCCACATGATCCGTGGTCATCCAATCTCCAATAGCCTGAAAACCTTTTTGCGCCAAAACATTGCCATTGCCATCTTTCAGCGTCACTGGTAAATTGGCTTCGAAATACCAAAACCCACGAGCGCGGCCAGTCACAGTCACTGGGCTTATGATCACATCGTTGGGTTGCGGGGTATCAACAATCACTTCTGGAATAGCTTGAGGTTGTTGGTCAGTAACCTGGGTTGGTGGCGCCTGTTCTTGTTTCTTAGGAATCAAAAAGATTGCCGCAACGACCAAGATTAATAAGATAATTCCTTGGATGTATTTATTCATCCCGTTTAGAAATTTTGATTAGTTAATAAATAATTTCTTTATAATCAGCCCGTCAGAGAGTGTTTTTAGTATAAACTCGCAATGTGAAATTTCTAACGGGATTCATGGCGTTAGTATACCGCTTTTAAATATTATCGGCAATTTCAGCCGCTTCTTTTTCACCCAGCGCTTCTTTTCGAAAACCGGTGCCAGCTGGAATAAGTTTTCCGATAATCACATTTTCTTTCAAACCCCTTAAATAATCTGTTTTTGCCGTGACCGCTGCCTCAATTAAAACCCTCGTGGTTTCTTGGAAAGAAGCGGCAGCCAAGAACGATTCGGTATTCAAAGATGATTTGGTAATTCCCATAAGGAGTTGTTCGGCTTGTGCTTCTTTGCCTTTTTCAATTTTCGCGTTAGCCATTTGTAATCTCGATTTATCTATCAAATCCCCGATTAAAAGATCAGCATCTCCGGCTTCAGTGATTCGAACTTTGGAAAACATTTGTCGTACGATAATCTCAATATGTTTTTCGTTCACATTTTGTCCTTGGGAAGAATAAATCTCCTGGACCTCTTTGATGATATAATCCTGACAAGCCTCAATTCCCTTCAAAATAAATAATTGATGTAGGTTCAAATTACCTTCGGTTAAGGCCTGCCCTTTAGTAATCAGCTCACCTTGTTTCACAATTACGTTAAAGCCAAGCGGCGCTGAATATTCTTTAAAATTCTCAGATTCATGAACGACGAACAATTGATTATTTTTAATCTTTACGACTCCCGGTGCTTTAGCCTTGATCGTCTCACCTTTGGTATTGACGAACAGTGGATCCCCTTGCTTGACTCCTTCGCCATCAGTTAATTGTAATCGTGGCCCCCCACTTGGCAGATCGAGAGCGTATTTGTCTTGGGAAATCTCTTTGGCTTCCACCCGAATCGTGGTTTCTTTGTTCGTAGGTTTAATTTCGGAAACGAATCCATCGATTTCGGAAATTACCGCTTGACCTTTCGGTTCACGGGCCTCTAATAACTCCTCGACCCGAGGCAAACCTTGGGTAATATCTAAGCCCGCCACCCCTCCTGTATGGAAAGTTCTCATGGTCAGCTGAGTTCCTGGTTCTCCAATCGCCTGCGCTGCGACAATCCCGACTGCCGCTCCTTGTTCGACGGATCGATTAAAGCCAAGGTCATAACCATAACATTTGGTACAAACGCCGCGAGTTAGGGTGCAGCGAAGTACGGTTCGGACCTCTACTTGATCAGTGGTAGATTTTTCAATTTCAACCGAGAGTTTATCGTCAATTAGGGTCCCTGCCTTGGCAATGACTTTACCAGAGGCGTCTTTCACGTTGGCTGCCAAGACCCGACCAAAAATTCGCCGAGCCAAAGGTCGGCCCAAGGCTTCCGAAGAGGCCCTAGTAATAATCCGACCCTCTTCAACCCCACAATCTTCAGCGTTGATCACGATATCCTGCGCCACATCAACCAACCGACGAGTCAGGTATCCAGCATCGGCAGTCCGCAACGCCGTGTCGGTCATCCCTTTACGGGAACCGTGAGTAGAGATAAAATACTCTAAAATACTTAAACCTTCTTTAAATGAATCTTTGGCTGGCAATTCAATGACGTCCCCAGCCGGATTAGTCACCAACCCTTTCATGCCAGCCATCTGAGCCAGCTGCGAAACTGATCCCCGCGCTCCGGAAATCACCATTTGATAAACCGGTCCATATTCATCCAAACTTTTCGTCACAGCTTCCGCCACTTTATCACGGACCGTAGCCCAAATTTCAATCACCCGATTATATCGTTCTTGCTCAGTCAACAGTCCCATTCGATGTTGTTCGTAAGTTTCCAAAACTTCTCGATCGGCTTGTTCAACCAATTGTTTCTTAATTTCCGGCACCTTCAAATCTTCCATCCCCCAAGACAAACCTGATTTGGTGACGTAATTAAACCCTAATTTTTTAATCTCATCTAAAAGATCGGCCGTACGCTCAATGCCAAAATCCCGATAAACTACCTGTAAGGCCTGTTGCAGTTTCTTTTTATCCATGACTTCGTTATTAAACCTAACCCCCTCCGGTAAAATCTGATTAAACATTACCCGGCCAACGCAAGTTTCTGTTAAACCCAAATTGCCCCATTTTTCTCCCAAACGAATTTTAATTTTGGCTTTCAAACTTAAAATCCCGGATTGGTAGGCCAAAATTGCTTCTTCTGCGCTGCCGAAAACCATGCCTTCTCCCTTTTGACCCGCCTGGATGCGGGTCAACCAAAAACATCCTAAGACCATATCTTTCGTAGGTCCCATGACTGGTTCTCCGGAGGCTGGCTTCAACAAATTTTTGGCAGACAACATAATGTTCCGCGCTTCTTCTTGAGCGGCTTCGGTCAGGGAAACATGGACAGCCATTTGATCACCGTCAAAATCAGCGTTATAAGCATCACAAACCATGGGATGAATCTGGATGGCCTTGCCTTCAATTAAGACTGGCAAAAAAGCTTGAAAACCTAATCGATGCAGGGTCGGGGCTCGATTGAGCAAGACATAGTGATGTTTGGTCACCTCTTCTAAAATATCGTAAACCTCTGGTCGTCCTTGCTCAATCAACCGATTGGCACTGCGAACATTATGAGCAAACTCTCTTAAAATCAATTTAGAAATGACAAATGGTTTAAATAATTCCAAGGCCATTTTTTTCGGCAGACCACACTGGTGCAGTTTCAATTTCGGTCCCACCACAATCACGCTGCGGCCGGAATAGTCCACACGTTTACCTAAAAGATTTTGTCGGAATCTTCCTTGTTTGCCTTTCAACATATCCGCTAACGATCGAAGTTTACGTTTTTGACCGGTCGAAGCCGTGACTTCCTTACCATGCCGGATAGAATTATCAATCAGAGCATCCACTGCCTCTTGCAACATTCTTTTTTCATTCCTAGTAATCACTTCCGGCGCGCCGATTTCCAAAAGTTTTTTTAATCGATTATTACGATTGATCACTCGACGGTATAAATCGTTCAAATCCGAAGCGGCAAACCGACCACCATCTAATTGAACCATCGGACGCAGATCCGGCGGGATGACCGGCAAGTTTTGGATAATCATCCATTCGGGTCGGATCGCGGATTTAATCATCGATTTGACCAACTTGAGACGTTTAATTAATTTACGCTTATTCACGCCTTCCGCGGTATTAATTTCTTCTCGCAACAAGGTAAATAGTTTTTCCAAATCAATCTCCGAAACCAACTGTTCAATCGCTGCGGCTCCAATGCCGGCCTGAAAGACCGGACCGTACTTTAAGGACAGATCGCGATATTCCAATTCCGAAATAATTTGGTATTTTTTGATGGATTTAAGTTCCGAGCGGGCCAAATCACGAATTGATTCTAAATGTTCAATCTCCTTACTCCACATGTCTCTGGTTCGCAAGCCCTCAGCCTCTTCTTTGGATTGATTAAGTAAGTGCTCATAACGACCGTCAATTTCTTTTCGTTTCGCTTTAAATTCTCGCTCAATCTGTTCTTGGGTAGCTGACCTGGCTTCTTCATCAACATTCGTGATAATATAAGCTGCAAAATAAACGACTTTCTCAAGTTCCTGGACTGAAAGATCTAAAACTAAACCTAACCTGGATGGCACGCCGCGCAAAAACCAAATGTGAGCGACGGGAGCGGCCAGTTTGATATGGCCCATCCGCTCTCGGCGGACTGCTGCGCGAGTCACCTCCACGCCGCATTTATCGCAAATAATTCCTTTATAACGAATGCGCTTGTATTTACCACAATAACACTCCCAATCTTTAATCGGACCAAAAATTTTCTCATCAAATAAACCGTCTTTCTCCGGCCGTTGAGTGCGATAATTAATAGTCTCCGGCTTGGTCACTTCTCCATACGACCAATTCAAAATATCCGCGGGTGAAGCGAGCCTGAGTCGGACGGCTTTAAATTCTTCGGTTGCTTGTAACATAAGATTATTTTTTCCCCTTCCTCTTTTTTCCTTTATCGTCTAAAATCTCTTCTTTCTCCTCTATTGGAATTTGGACATCGGTAGTCGCAAGCTCGCGAATCTCGCTACTAACTTCATTGTCACGGGCCAACTTTTCGCCGACCAATTCGACACTCAAACACAACGATTGCAATTCTTTCACCAAGACCCGGAAAGATTCCGGCACATTTGGCTTTTTGATCGGCTCGCCTTTAACGATCGATTCATAGGTCTTCGCCCGACCAACCACGTCATCAGATTTTATAGTCAGCATTTCCTGTAGGGTGTGCGCTGCTCCGTATCCTTCTAAAGCCCAGACTTCCATTTCCCCAAACCTTTGGCCACCGAATTGTGCTTTACCACCTAAGGGCTGTTGGGTAATTAAGGAATAAGGGCCGGTGGAGCGAGCATGCATTTTATCATCAACTAGGTGGTGCAGTTTCAACATATAAATTATGCCCACCGTCACCTTTTCTAAAAATGGCTGCCCGGTTTTCCCATCAAACAAAGTCACCTTTCCATCTTGAGGGAAACCAGCTCTATCAAGTTCTTGTTTTATGATCTCTTCCGACACCCCATTTAACGCCGGGGAGGCGACGGTATACCCGAGTCGCTGAGCCGCCAAACCTAAATGAGTTTCCAAAATTTGGCCGATGTTCATGCGGCTTGCCACTCCCAAAGGGTTTAAAATTATATCCACTGGCGTGCCGTCAGCCATAAATGGCATGTTTTCAACTGGGATTACCTGGGAAATAACTCCCTTGTTGCCGTGACGACCAGCCATTTTATCACCCACTTGAATTTTTCGAAGCACCGCGACTGACACCTGAATCGATCTGATCACGCCCGATGGTAATTTGTCGCCTTGTTCACGAGAAAATTCTCGAATATGCACAACTTTACCGTATTCACCGTGCGGCAATGTCAGAGAAGTGTCTTTCACGTCGCGGGATTTTTCGCCGAAAATAACTCGGAGTAATTTTTCTTCAGCAGTCAGATCCGTTTCTCCTTTCGGAGTAATTTTTCCAACTAAAATGTCACCGGCTTTGACTTGGGCCCCAATTCGAATCACTCCAAGTTCATCCAAATCTTTCAGCTTCTCTTCTCCGACATTTGGAATATCTCGAGTAATAATTTCAGGTCCCAATTTGGTATCCCGAACGTCAACCTTAAAATCTTCGATATGAATTGAAGAATAACGATCTTCTTCCACGACCCGGGAAGAAATCAAAATTGCGTCTTCGTAATTGCCGCCTTCCCAAGAAATAAAAGCGACCAACATGTTTTGACCCAAGGCCAGTTCCCCGTTTTCAATCGCGGCACCATCGGCAATTGGCTGGCCGGCTTTGACCGTTTCTCCTTTTTTGACAGTTGGGTGTTGGTTAATCGAAGTCGAAGTATTGGAACGAACAAATTTTTGCAGAGAGTATTCACGTTTTTTCCCGGTTTTTTCCGCGATGATAATTTTTTCACCGGAGACACTTGATACTACTCCAGCGGTTTCGGTAATTACTACTTGGCCAGAATCATAAGCAGCCTTAGACTCTACGCCAGTACCAACAACAGGAGCTTGGGGTTTAATACAGGAAACCGCTTGACGTTGCATGTTGGATCCCATCAAGGCTCGGTTCGCGTCATCGTGCTCCAAAAAAGGAATCAGAGAAGTCGTGACTGAAATAATTTGTTTGGGAGAAACTTCAACATAATCTATTTCAGAAGTTTCGGCAATGGACGGTTCGCCATGAACTCGAACCGAAGTTCTTTCATCGATAAAATATCCCTGCTCGTCAGTCAATACATTAGCCTGGGCAATAATAGTCAGTTGTTCTTCGTAGGCATCAAGATATTCAATCTCCTCGGTCAAATAAGGTTTGATTCGAATCATTCCCAGCGCTTTATTCGCAGCTAGCTTGCCGGCCGCTTCTTTACTAATTTTTTTGCCTGCCAAAACAAGGACTTGGTCAGAAGTGTCTTTTAAATCATAAAGGGCGGCTTGGCCTACGGCTGATTTGCCGTTATTGGGTAATTGTTTAATGACCTTTCGATAAGGGGTTTCAATAAAACCAAAATCGTTGATTCTGGCATAACTAGCCAAATGGGCCACCAGGCCAATGTTGGGTCCTTCCGGGGTGGTGATTGGGCAAAGTCGGCCATAGTGAGAACGATGGACGTCTCGAACCTCAAATCCCGCTCGTTCCCGCGATAACCCACCTGGCCCCATAGCTGATAATCGGCGCTTATGCTCCAGTTCCGCCAAAGGATTAGTCTGGTCCATAAATTGAGACAATTGAGAGGAGGAAAAAAATTCTTGAATAACCGCGACAATCGGACGAACATGAATTAACTGGGCTGGCGTTACTGTTTCGATATCTGCCAAACTCATGCGGTCCTTGGCGATTCTGCTCATGCGAGCCAGACCAATTCGGAACTTACCCTGAATCAACTCGCCCACGGCCCTCACTCGACGATTAGAAAGATGATCAATGTCATCCCAGATTCCTTGGCTGTTATTTAAACGGATTACTTCGCGGATAATTTCAGTTAAATCTTGTTTGGTTAAAATCCGGTCCTGTCGATCTTTGACATTTAAACGCTGATTTAGCTTGTAGCGACCAACTTCTGAAAGATCATAGCGATCAGCGTGGAAAAACATGGCCTCGATCAAGGATCGCGCGTTATCGACTGTCGCCAAATCTCCTGGTCGAATTCTTTTATATACTTCCTTAAATCCTTCATCAGCGCTCTTCGACGGATCCTTCTCTAAAGTGTTTTGAATGTATCGAAGATCGGGGTTGGTATCCACGTCGGCAAAGGCTGACAGAATTTCTTCGTCAGTCGTAAACTTAAATACTCGCATCAGGGCCGTGATTGGAATTCTGCGTTTTCGATCGATCTTGACACTGATTATGCCATTAATATCGGTTTCGATTTCAAGCCAAGCTCCGCGATTGGGAATAATCTTGGCGCCATACCAGTTCCGGCCCCGGGCAACTTCAGCGCTAAAGAAAACGCCTGGTGATTTGACTAACTGTGAAACCACCACGCGTTCTACTCCATTGATCACAAAGGTTCCTCGAGGGGTCATCAATGGAAAATCACCCAGATAAACATCTTGGGTCTTAGTCTTGCCGGTCACCTTGTTCACCAATCTTACCGAAACATAAAGCGGAGCTTCATAAGTGGTGTTGCGTTCTTTCGCGGTTTTTTCATCATATTTAGGCTTATCAAGATAGTAATCGCCAAAAAATAGCTCTAAGTTCTTCCCTGTAAAATCCTTAATCGAGTTAATTTCGGCAAACAGCTCCTTGAGTCCCTTTTCCCAAAACCATTTATAAGATCGAATTTGGGCTTCAATCAAATTGGGCATCTCCATCACCTCGGTAAATGAAGTGAAGAACCTTCGGGAGTTTTGAAGATTCTTTGTTGGGCTAAAATTTAGGCTAAGATTAGCCATTTTCTTTTTTTGAGACATAAAATAATCTCTCTTTCTGCACATATGCAAAAAGAGCCGCTCTTTTGGCTATAAGCTTATTAAGTTTGATATCACATTACTATCTTAATCTTTTTTTAAAAGTTGTCAACTATGTCTGGGGAAGGTGATATTTGGTGCCTTTTCATATCGGGGTTTAATCAATTTTTGCTTAAGGTTCAAGCTGAAGATTAAAGCATTAGCTGTGGCAATATCGGTTCGAATTCGAGAAAACGGACCGGGACCTTCATGGACAGTAATCTTTTTAATTTGCCGGATGCTGATCTTATTTTTTTTAAGAAAACTGGTTATCTCTTCCGTCAGCTGTTCGGACAAACTTCCTGCTGATTCAAATTGGTGAGTAAATATTTTTTTGGGAGAAACCAACGATAACTTGGTAATCTGGTTATCTGAAGAGTCAATGGATAAAATCATATTAAGCAACTTCTTTGTGTCTAATATGTTTTTGCCTTTCATTGATCCGGATTGCCTTGATAACCCTCTGGACCAAACGCTTGGGGTCATCATCAAATACTATCCGTCTTCGGCCGCGTTTAGCAAGTTTTAGGATATCATCAATTTCGCTTTCAATTCCCCCCGTGTTAGTCAAGACTCCCACAACCCGCCGATCTTCGAACGCAGTCGTAAACTCATTTAAGGTACCAATCCGGCCGCAAATCGTAATTACGGCATCACAAGCTCTGGTCATGAGCATGTTCCGACCAGAATAATCAAAACCGGTATAAATTATCAAATCCATGTAACGAGTAGGCAAATGATAAGTATTGATGTGGGCTTGCTTGGAAACTGCCGGGGAGAGGCCAATTGATACGCCACCCACTGACTTCGCTCCCCTGGTCGCCCATTCGGGTATCCCGATAGTAGCGCCGGTGATTAAAACACAGCCATGCAAAGCAATCTGCCGCCCGACTTCAAAAGATTTTCTAAATGCTCCCTTCGCACAATTATTGGAGGCTGATCCAGAAACAGCAATTTTGTAATTCATAAATTTAGTAAGCAGTAAATAGTAATCAGGAAACAGGAACTAATTCTGATTACTGCTTACTGTTTTCTGTTTACTACCTTAAGATTTTTCGTAAGCTCCATGCTTGCGTATAAACATTATACCAAATTGGCGAGTAAATTAGGTCATAAGCTCCGGGATAGGTCACCTCAAAGCCGCCAAAACCCTTCTTAAACCTCGAGATTCCCGCCCAACTATGCCCTGTTTGATTGCCCGGAGCCACTCCGCCAAAGTCATAAGTTTTGTACCCCCGCTCTTTAGCTAATTTAATCGCCTCCCAATGCACTAAATAAGGGGCCATTGCCTCTTTCAATCTGACCGAGGACCCACCATGCAGATAAGTCGCCGAATCGCCAAACCATGACAACAGCATTCCTGATAATAATTGATTCTTATAATAAGCCAAGAGTAATTGCAAATTAGTTGGAGCTAAATGATCCCACATCTGCAAATAATAATTCTGCGGATGTAATTTAAACTGATTGCGCTTCGCCGTCTCCAGCATCAACTTATAAAAATCCAAAAGGTCAACTTGGTTCCCAAGCCGCACCGACACTCCTTTACGCTGGGCCAAATTGATATTGTAGCGGGTTTTTGGTTTCATCCCGATCAATAATTCTTCTTCGGATTTTTCCAATGACAACATCCAATTGTTCGGAGGCTGAACATCTTTGATCGCTTTCGGCAATAACAGCGGTTGGGGGGGTTCAAGCCGTGAAAAAATAATAGAATGGTCCTCTGCTAATTTTTTTAAATCACTCAAAGCAGACTCGAGATTGCCAACTGGGCCGCGGGGACAATAAATATATTTTTTATCTAGTGGCAATTCGATTCCAACTGCCAAACAAATAAAATCCTGACCAGAAAAACGGTAAATTTTTTGATTTAGAAATTTCTGAAATTCACCCCAACTCCATGATTGCAAAATCGAGCCGCCCAGCTCGACAACTTTCGCATCCCAAGTTTGTTCTGTAAGAGCGCTTATCATAGCAGTCAGTAAATAGTAAGCAGTAATCAGAACCGGGCCCTTGTTTTGTTCTGAATAAGACTCGTTAACATTTTTTAACCTCTACGAGGATCGCTTCGACAGAACTACAATCTATTTTTTGATATTGATCTTTACATATCAATAACTGAGTTTCCAGCTCGCAGGCGAAGCAAAGGCTATTTCAAAAAATCGTATAAACTCTTGATTCCAGTTAGCGTGACCATCCCTCAGCAATATTTGACGGAATAGATATTGCCGCTCTTAGCATCTGTGAAACTAAAATATACTGTTCTTGTTTAGGCAATTCTCCTGTGATTTTATAGACGCCCTTAACAACCAACATTGATTTCTGCCAAACAATCAAATTTTGATATCCATGATTCATATCGGTGACGTATCTACTTACTGATTACTACTTCCTGCTTACTTATTTAAACTCTTCAATGCCATCTTAATTTTGGCCTGCAAATCCACCACATCTTTGGGTACAGTTTTTAAGACTTCCCGGGCTTGTTGTTGAGTGTACCCCAGCGCGATCAGGGCGTCCATCGCATCCGAATGTTCTTTGGCGACCGGAGTTGACGACGATTCATCTTTTAGTTTTTCTTTCAATTCCAAAATTACGCGTTCCGCCGTTTTTCTGCCAATCCCTGATACTTTAGTAAACACCGACGGATCCTCTGACACGATCGCTGATTTGATCATCTCAATCGAAGCTAAAGACATGATCCCTAAAGCCGATTTGGGTCCGACGCCGGAAACAGTCAGGAGTAGTTCAAAAAATTCTAGTTCTGGTAAACTGGGAAATCCATATAAAGTGAGCTGATCCTCTCGAACATAAGTATGAATCATTAAAACAATCTCTTGATTTAACTTCAAGGTCGCCCAAAGCGTGGGAGTAATAAAAATCTTATAGCCAACACTGCCAGTATCCAGGATGGCGTACCCTGTGCCTTTGTTGGAAACCCTGCCTTTAATTGATCCAATCATCCCAGTATATCAACTTCGATAATGGTTTTTGTGTGCGCTTTTGCGCTAAAAAAACCATTATTATTAACTGTATTCTTAGTCATATAACTAATGAAGGTTAATTCAAAAACCATTTAGGGGCAAAAGCATCGAAGTTGTATTACTGGGTCATAAACGTATTATACTCTGTTGGTCTATACACCCGCAACAAATTTCTGCTACAATGAAATTTACTATGCCAGGTAGTGAAAATTTCATATCTGTTCGCTTCGCGAACAGATTAATATAACACCTTGCAGTAAATTTAAGCATTAATCAAATTTCTACTACCTGGTATGCCGTTTAAGATTCATTCCGATTTCAAACCCGCGGGGGATCAACCAGATGCCATCGACAAACTAGTTGCGGGTCTGGCCAAAAAATACCGCTACCAAACGCTTTTGGGGGTGACAGGCTCAGGTAAAACTTTTACCATGGCCAACGTTATCGAAAAACTCCAAAAACCAACTTTAATCATTTCTCATAATAAAACCTTAGCGGCGCAATTAGCCTCAGAGTTTCAAAATTTCTTTCCAGATAACGCTGTGCACTATTTTGTCTCTTATTATGATTACTATCAACCGGAGGCCTATATCCCGCGCTCTGACACTTATATCGAAAAAGAAACGGAAATTAACGAAGAGATTGATAAATTGCGCAATGCCGCCACCGAAAGCCTCCTTTCTCGCAAAGACGTCCTGATCGTCGCTTCTGTTTCGTGTATCTATGGCTTGGGTTCCCCGGACGATTATTTGGAATTATCAATTCCAGTTAGGATTGGTGAGACTTTCAAGCGAGATAAATTTTTACGGCGCTTAACCGATCTGCAGTTTTTACGAAACGACATTAATTTAGAGCGCGGAACGTTCCGCGTCAGAGGAGACGTCATCGAAATTATCCCCGCTTCCTCTGATTGGGTCTTGCGGTTTAATTTTGATGGTGATAGGGTGGAAAAAATTTCCCAGCACAATCCTCTGACTGGTCAAGATCTCGGGACCTTGGATGAATATACTATTTTTCCAGCTAAACATTTCGTCACACCGAGAGAAAAGCTAATGGCGGCGATTGGCAATATCCGAAAGGAACTTGCCGATCAGGTTAAATTTTTCAAAAAACAAGGAAAGGAACTCGAAGCCCAAAGGATTGAGCAGCGAACAAATTTCGATATCGAAATGATGCTGGAAACAGGGTTTGTCTCAGGGATTGAAAACTACTCTCGGCAGCTAGACTTTCGTAAGGCCGGAGAACCGCCATCTACCCTGCTGGATTATTTCCCTGACGATTTTCTGCTGTTTATCGACGAATCTCACATGACACTGCCGCAAATCGGTGGGATGTATTTGGGCGACCAATCCCGCAAAAAAACTTTGATTGATTACGGTTTTCGCCTACCGTCTGCTGCCGATAACCGGCCTTTAAAATTCGAGGAATTTGAGAAAAAAATCGGCCAGACAATTTTTGTTTCTGCTACCCCGGTGAAAGACCGCGAGCTTAAAATCTCAAAACAAGTCGCCGAGCAGTTGATCCGACCAACCGGCCTGTTGGATCCTAAGATCGAGATTCGGCCGACGAAAAATCAGATTGATGATTTAATGGAGGAAATCCAAATTCGAGTGAAAAAACACCAACGCGTCTTGGTTACTACCTTGACCAAAAACATGGCCGAGGAATTGGCCAATTATCTGACAGAATATGGGATAAAAGTCCATTATCTGCACTCTGACGTAGAGACCCTAGAACGGTTGGAAATTTTGCGCGATTTGCGAATAGGTGTTTATGATGTGGTCGTGGGGATCAACCTTTTACGAGAAGGCTTGGATTTGCCGGAAGTTTCACTGGTTGCCATTCTTGATGCTGATAAGGAAGGATTTTTGCGCTCCGATACCTCTCTTATCCAAACCATGGGTCGGGCAGCCAGACATTTAGATGGCAAGGCAATTATGTATGCTGACAAAATCACGGGTTCCATGCGGCGGGCCACGGATGAAGTCCTCCGTCGCCGTAAAATCCAAGAAGATTATAATAAAAAACATGGCATCACGCCCAAAGGTATAGAAAAGGCAATTCGCGAATCTCGGCTTGCTGGTCAAAAACTCACCCCCGAACCCTCACCCCTCACCCCTCAACGAGATCTGACCAAAATGACCAAGCAAGAAATTGCTTATGCGATCGAAGAACTGCGCGATCAGATGGATCTGGCCGCCCGCAATCTTGATTTCGAACAAGCCGCCAAATTACGGGATGAAATCCAAGCCATCCGCCAAAAACAACGGATGAAGCGGCATAGTTTCAAGTAACTTGACATAAGGTTTATCTTAAGATAAACTTAAGTTGAACTTTAATTAACTTAATAAACATGAAAAATATTGTGGGCCTAAAAGAATTTCGAAATAATGTCGACGTCTGGATCAAACACGTCAAACATGGTAATTCGGTCGTGGTTATGAAACGGTCTGAACCAATCTTTAGGGTGTCTCCCGTCGAGGAGGAAATTTGGGAAGAAATAACTGATCCGAAACTATTTGTTGCCACTGCCGCTCAAAAAAAAGCCTTGATTAAGGCCGAACAAAATTTGGAACACGGTAAATCCTTAAGTTACCATGACACTATCAGAAAATTGGGACTTAAGAATTGACCCGGATGTTTTCAAAGCGTTAAAAAATATCCCTCAACACGATACCGAGGCGATTTTAGCAGTCATTAAACTCTTGCCAACTAATCCCTATTTCGGTGATGTCCAAAAAATGAAAGGCCAAGATCATACTTGGCGCCGAAGAGTCGGCAACTACCGTATTTTCTACAAAATTCTAATTGATCTAAAAATAATTTTAGTCTTCCGTCTCGAACGGCGAACTTCAAAAACATATTAAACCCTTGTCTTTTTTAGGCAATTTTGTTATCATTGTTTGGCTAATCAAATTTTGACTTTTTACTTTTAACCTTTTACTTTGAAACATGCCCAACACTAAATCCGCCATGAAGGCTGTCCGGCAAAATCTGAAACGCCGAGTCACTAACCTTAAGGCTTTAGAAACCATTCGCAAAGCCATCAAGCAGGTCCACAAGGCCGCGACCAAGGCTGATGGGACGAAAGCCCTAACTGCCGCGTTTGCTGCCCTGGATAAAGCTGCCAAGAAAAACATTATTCATAAGAATAACGCTTCTCGCAAAAAATCCAGACTAAGCCGGATGGTTGCGAAGTTGAAATAAGAAACATAAAGGCCTCGACAATCGGGGCTTTTTTACCATCCCCGCTAAGTATTCCTAAAGTTGAGCGGGGATCTTAGTTGGCTTTATTTAGATCCCCGATCACTTGGCTAATCCTCGCCTCGGGGATGGGTTATGGTATTCGCGTATTCGCGTATTCGCATTGTATATCATATCATTGCTTTTTTTATTTCCTCGATCGCGCTCGCCTTATCTTCAAAACCAGTGACTTCGATGGTTTTCTGTTTTTGCCGAGCCACTTCGGCATAAAATTCTATAAAGGCTTGAATTTCTCCTTGGGGGACGTCTTGAATTGATTGAATCGAGATAGTTTCTGGTTCATTTACTGGCACTGCAATAATTTTATTATCCACTTGCCCCCGATCCAACTGCCGCATAATCCCCACGGGTCGACATAAAACTACTGTCCCCGAAGCAATCGGGTTCGGTCCTAAAACAATAGCGTCCAAGGTATCCCCGTCGCCAGTTTTGGTCTTCGAAATAAAACCATAATTGAATAGGAATTTAAACCCACCAGTAAAAATAAAATCTACAAACATTTCGTCCTTTATCTCATCATATTCAATTTTATTTTCTGATCCCTTCGGAATTTCAATCACAACATTAAATTGCTCAGGCGTTCCCAGGGGCGTTTCTATAAGTTTCATAAAATATTTTTTATTTCTGCTAAATTATTAATGATTTTCCAAGCGACAGGCTCCAAAATTTTATCTTCTGCTTCAGTCCGAATCGCGATACCTTTCTTGGTTTCTAGGAAAAGCAAAAGATCATTTTCGCTATCTCCGACTACTACACAATCTTCGGGTTTAAATCCATACTTCTGACAAAATTCCGTGAATTGCTTAAGTTTATGTCCCGCTTGATCTTTTTCATATACTAAATCCGTAATATTCCCCTGCTCGTCATAGCTAAGAGGCGTATTGAAATAGAAATCATCGGCAGCGACTCGTTCGGCGATAATTTTAGCGAAAGGTCCCATCGATCCAGTAATTAAACAAACTTTTATACTCTTTTGCTTCAATTACTTTATCAAATCAAGCACGCCATCTCTTAGCTCCATTTCTCTGAATGTTTTTTCAAAATTACTCTTGGTTGCCAATCCTTTCCTTTGCCACAAAGTCAAAAGTTGCTTATCCACCTCTCTTGGAGAAACCTTCTCCCTTTTGGATAATTCATAAATTTCCAAATCTTCTGCTATGGTCATGCCCATAGCTTCAGCAATCATCCACCAAGAATTTTTCTTGGTCAAGGTATTATCGATATCAAAAATTACAGCTTTAATTTCACTCATATCTTTTTCATCTCCGCCCAATTTTTGCCGAATTTGGCCTCCACCATCACTGGCACTTTTAATTGATAGACGGATTCCATGATCGGCTTAATTTTGGCCGCCCAAATTTTCTCCTCGCCTTCTTTTACTTCAAAAACTAATTCATCATGCACACTCAAGAGCATTTTTAGATCCGGCAATTTCTGATCAATCTCAATCATGGCCATTTTAATAATATCCGCAGCCAGCGATTGCATGGGCATATTCACAGCCGAGCGCTCGGCCGCGGTGCGAACCGCGAACTTCGAATCATGAATTTCCGGAAAATAACGGATCCGACCCAACGGGTTGGTCATAAAGCCGTCTTGGTGGGCCAGTTGAATTAGGCCCATGATATAGGCTTTCAATTGCGGAAAAGCTTCATAGTATTTTTTGATATAGTCGGCCGCTTCCGCCCGCTCCATTTCCGATCGTTCGGATAAACCGAAGGCTGACACCCCATAAAGAATGCTGAAATTAATGGTTTTGGCATCGCGTCGTTGCTTCGGGGTAACTTCCGACTCCTTCACGCCGAAAATTCTCGCCGCCGTGGCGCTATGAAAATCTTCGCCTTTGTCAAAAATCTTAATCATCTCCGCGTCCCCTGACAACGACGCGGCTATGCGCAATTCAATCTGCGAATAATCCAAAGACAACAAGACCTGGCCAGGATCAGCGATAAAAGCCTTGCGCACTTTATTGCCCAGTTCGGTTTTGATGGGAATATTCTGCAGATTGGGATTAACCGAGGACAGCCGCCCATGCGCCGAGATCGTTTGGCTATAGGTTGTATGAATCCGGTCATCTGGTCCGACTAACTCCGGCAACGCATCAATGTAGGTAGATTTGAGTTTCGCCAGTTCTCGATACTCGAAGATTAATTCAATGATCGGGTGCAGGCCGCGCAATTTTTCCAACTGTTCCGCACCCGTGGAAAGCGCTTTGGTTTTGCCGGTTTTGCGAATATTCTCTGTCGGAATCTTAAGTTTCTCAAACAGCACTTCGCGCAGTTGAATCGGGGAAGCGATATTGAATTCCATGTTCGCTTCTTTGTAAATCAGTTTCGTTAAAGTTGCAATTCGCGCTTCAAGCTTCACGCTTAACGATTTCAGCCAAGGCAAATCCACCTTGACGCCGCGCTGTTGCATTTTTTCAAGCACTGGCATCAGCGGCAGTTCAATCTCTTGATAAAGTTCGAGAAGTTTTTTCTGTTCGCTCAGTTGTTTAGCTAGTTCGTCCCAGTTACTCGTATCATAACTTCGCCGACCGGGATCGAGAAGATATGCCGCGATTTGGGCTTGGGCTTCAGATTTGATTAGATTATTAGATTTATTTGATTTACCACTCTGCTTACTGCTTCCTGCTTCCTGTTTACTTTCAACTTGCTTAAGCCCTGGCAGTCTCGAATCCAAAGCTTTGATTCCGAGCGTATGCAATAACTCTTTGGTTTTTTCCTGATCATATTTATCAAGCAATGTGTCTTCAAAATCAAAATCCAGATGGTTGGTTTGGTCAATGTGCGCTAATTTTTGAGATAAATATGCCTTATCTTTGCCAGCCATCAATTTTTTCAAGGTCCCGGGTTTGATTTTGCCTGCTCCGACCGAAGCGTCGGAGCCTGCTCCTTGATTTACGGCTTCATACACGCCGTCCAGAGATCCGAATTGTTTAATCAATTCCAGGCCCCCTTTCTCACCAATGCCTGGCACACCGGGAATGTTATCCGAAGTATCCCCGCGGATGGCTTTGTAATCCACCCATTGTGACGGGTGCAGCCCGAAAGTTTCCACCATTTTATCCGCATCGAAAATTTGGATATCCGAAAAGCCAATTTTGAACCGATAAACATGGGTATGATTATCGATTAGCTGCAACAAATCCAAATCGCCAGTGACAATAATATTCAAGACATCTTTTAAAGTTTTGTGACAGATAATGCCGAGCAGATCATCGGCTTCAAATCCTTCTTTTTCATAAATTGGAATATCAAGCGCGGCCAAAATTTCTTTGAGCTTGGGGAGTTGGATCACCATCTGTTCATCCGGCGCCTTGCGGTGCGCTTTGTAATCTGCCGCCATTTCATCGCGGAAAGTTTTGCCAGGCACGTCAAAGGTTACCAAAGCATGGGTCGGTTTGATGTCCACCAAAGCTTTAAATAACATGGACAAAAAGCCGAAAATCGCGCCAGTCGGAAACCCGCCCGGCCCAGTCATATTGGGCAAGGCGTGATAAGCGCGATGAAACAGCGCATGCCCATCAATTAAAAGGAGTTTTTGCTTAAATTCCATAGAAGTATCGATACAATTATCATATCAAAAAAACGCCTGCTTGTCCGACCAAGCTTGGGTGAAGTCAGATCAGGAGATTGAAAAATGGATGAAATGATTACTCTCAAATTTTGTCCGACCGGTCAAAAAATGATAGTAAAAGATAATTATAGAAAAATTAATAATCGTCTCACTCCTATTACTCTTCGGTCACCCGAAATACTTCTTCCACGTCTGTGATCCCTTGCAAGGCCTTTAATAGCCCATCCTGGGCCATAGTTAACATGCCCTCACTGATGGCTTGGTTGCGAATTTCCGTAGTCGTAGCGCCTCGAGTAATCATTTTTTCAATCTCATCGCTAATATTAAAGGCTTCATAAACACCCATTCGCCCCCTATACCCCAAACCTTTGCATACGCTACAACCCGGGCTGTGGTAGAAGTTAAGTTTTGAAGGGATGTCGGCTTGAGCAGATTTGGGCACTGCTTTCAAAATCATTTCCACGCGTTCTTGCAATCTTCCTGACGGTTTATAACTTTCCTTGCAAGCGGTGCAAATTTTCCGCACTAATCGCTGGGCGATGATCGCATTGATGGCGGGAGCGAGCACAAATGGTTTAACGCCCAAATCTAACAACCGCGGGATCGCGGACGGCGCATCATTGGTATGGAGGGTCGACAAAACGATGTGTCCGGTCAAAGCGACTTGGCAGGCGGTTTCAGCAGTTTCTAAATCGCGCATTTCTCCAACCATGATAATATCCGGATCTTGTCGAAAAATGGCTCGCAGGCCCGAAGCAAAAGTCATGCCAGCGCGAGTATCTATCGGGGTTTGGGTAATCCCTTCGATCTTATATTCCACGGGATCTTCCAAAGTGATGATCTTAATCCCTGGTTCGTTGAGACGTTTCAAAATTGCGTAGAGAGTCGTAGTTTTGCCGCTACCGGTCGGCCCGGTGGTTAAAATCATGCCGTTAGGTTTTTCAATTTCTTTCAAAATCCGCTCGCGGGCCAATCCGACAATCCCCAACTCCTCAAACTGCAATGAACCCTTGTCCTGTCGCAGTATCCGCATCACGATAGATTCGCCGTAAGCCGATGGGAGGACCGAAACCCTGACATCCACTTGCGATTGATTAAAAGTCAGGCCGAAACTGCCGTCTTGTGGAGTGGTTGTTATATTCAGTTTCATCTTGGATAAAATTTTGATTCGGGAAACCATTTGATGGTGAGTATCCAACGAAAGAGCGGCGACGTCTTGTAACACCCCGTCTATGCGAAATCGAATTTTCAAATCGGCGCCTTCTGGTTCAACATGAATATCCGAGGAATCTAAATCTAAGGCCGATCCCAAAAGCACATCGATCAGTTCCGTGGCCGAAACTTTCGATAATTGCTGACCAAATTCTTTAATCGAAGCAGCTTTAAACCGCGGGTCGCTGCTGATCAATTTAATTTCTGAGGATCTCTGTTTCGTCGATAGCAGCACATTATAACCACCAAAAAGGTGTTGCAAACTGCTGTGGGAAATTAGGTATATTTCAGCGGTATAGTCTAGCTCTTTTAATTCCTTAATTAATTGCTGGTGGCTCGGGGAAGGTTTGACTACCCCTAATTTTAAAACTCGCCCTTCGCGGAAAAATACCGCGGCGTCATGCGTTTGGGCGTCTTCTTTCGACAGCACGTTTAAAGCCTGGGTATCGGTCGGATAACCATATAAATTAATATAGGGAAGGTTAAGTTTTAGCGCTTGCCTTTGAGTTTCTTCTTCTTCAAACTTGCGATTAAGCTCAGAGTAAACCTGCTTTAGCCGCATCGCTTTATCGGCTTGGTTGGACATGATTTTAGTATATCACGAAAAAAACACCCCGCCATTGGCGGGATGTTTACATGTTCAATTTATATTTGGCAATGTCACTTTTTAGCAACGAGACGATTTGTTTTTCCGCCTCAGATAACGGTTGGTTCAAACTAAAATAGGTCGTCTGGTAAGCGAGTAGTTTGGGCTTAAACTGGGCGAAAATTTGTCTTAAATCAACCGGCAGAGTGGAGTGGCACCAAACAGAGGTTTGGTTGGACTGGTCTTCTTTAAAAAATAAAAACAGTTTGGCAAACCCTAACTGCATCGACATTTCCTTGATAATAGTCTGAACGTCTTCTTCCGAAGCCTGTGAGCGTTCTAGATCGGTTTGATTAATTGACGAATAAACCAAAGAAATTTCTGGCGCCTGCTGCAGACGAGCAAGAACCCGGCCCCATAGCTTTAGTAACCCCAAACTTTTCGTCTTATAAAGCCTTGAGATAATTTCCTGTTGGTTGGCGCCTAAACTGACTAACTGGGAAGCTTTGAGAAAAGTTTGGGGTGTAGTCCGAACATGCTGGAAACTTTCGGTTTCGGAAATAATCCCGGTTAACAGTTGAGTCGCGATCGCTTCATCAATAAAGGTAGCCTCAATGTGGTTGATTAAATCAAACACAATTTCCGAATTGGAAGTGGCAGTCAAATTCACTAGATTATATTGCCCAAAATTTTCATTAGTAGCCTTAAAATCGATATTTAAAATCGGGGTTTCAAAAAATAATTCCGTATTTTCATTATAAAGCTGCCCCAAACGGTCCAGCGAGTCAACCCCGATCATGATTAATAAATCGAAGGGAAAGTTTGAACTGCGGAAACTAATGTCATTTTTTTCGAATTGGCCTTTTTTAGGTTTAATAAAAATCGAGAGTTTATCAACCTCTTTTTTATAACTTAGTTCCTCGATTTGCGTCTGCTTGGTTGAGACGTCAATGACAAAACTTTTGGTCACATCCAGCTCTTCCCGAGCCTCCCTAAATCCTTGCAAAAAATCTAGCTTGTTCAATTTCGGGGTGAAGGATAAAACAGCGGTTTCCTTCTCCAGTTTTTTAAGAAATCCTTGCAATGCTAAACCGGCGGCCAGGCTATCACCGCTATCTCCTGCCACAATAATCAAGACTGTGGCGGCCTGTGAAATTTTTGAGGTAATTTGAGCTGTGATTTCCATACCCGGTAGTGAAAATTTGATTAAAGAATAAATTAGTTACTAATTGTCTTTGATTATTATAACCAGCAAAGAAATTTTATCGCGCGGTTGTTTTTTATTTATCCCACGAGTCGCGGGATAAATATCAAATTTCTACTACCGGGCATAAATCATATTACTATAATTGGTTTTGGCTAAGTCGTCAATAGCTGCTAAAATAAGCCCAGTAATACAACTTCGATGCTTTTGCCCCTAAATGGTTTTATTATCAAACTAATAATAATAGATTAAGCAAAAAATCTATAATAAAGACTTTAATTTTATGCAAAAGCCAATAAACCATTTATCGAAGTTGATATACTGGGTATGGCGATGAAGCTTAAAAACTTAAGCCTAAAACAATTTCAAAATCTAGGCAAAAGCCTAGGGATGAGGTATCGTAAAAAGGCCCATGTGATTGGGTTAATCGGCCCCTTGGGGGCTGGGAAAACCACCTTTGTCAAAGCCTTTGCCCGGGCTTTGGGAATTCAAAAAATCAGCAGTCCGAGTTTTGTTGTCATCCATCAATATAAGTTCGACTCCCGGGTTTTATTTCATCTAGATTTTTATCGGCTGAAAAAACTGGACCAACTTTCGGTCTTGGGTTTAGATGAAATTCTTGGTGAAAAAAATGTGGTACTGATCGAATGGGTTGATCGTTTTCCGAAAGTAAAAACCCGATGCGATCTAATCATCACGATCAAAATCAATGCTAACCAAACCAGAAATGTTACGATCCAAAATCATAAAATTTAATATTGTTCTTGCCCTTTTACTCCTACCTACCATCGTTTCTGGGAAAACTTTACTTTTTGGTGAAAAAAAATGGGAAATTGAAACTAATAGTATTAATTTTCTTACTCAAGCATACACTAGGAATGATTTTTCCCTAGTTAGTCTGATCAATTCGGTAGTTTTGGATAAAAATTTAGAACAACCAGGAAAAATTTTTGACCCAGCCACAATCAATCAAATCGAGGATTTAACTGCCCAGATTAATCAATCAACCGAAAACGCCAAGTTGATTTTGCAAAACGGCAAGGCGGAAGAATTCAATCCAGGCCAAAACGGACAAGCCCTAGATATTTATTCTCTGGCCCAAAGTTTGCAATCTGATGCCTTGCTTGTTGGGTTGCCGGTTTTAATTTCAGAACCAAAAATTAAACTGTCCCAAACCAATACCTTGGGTATTAATGAATTAGTGGCGGCAGGCGAGTCGGACTTCTCTGGTTCTCCCGCTAACCGGGTTCATAACATCAGCGTCGGCTCAAAAAAATACGACGGAGTGATTATTAAACCCCTGGAAGAATTTTCTTTCAACAAATTTTTAGGCGACGTGGATGCGGAACACGGATTTTTGCCGGAGCTGGTCATTAAACCCGATGGCCTGGTGCCAGAGTTTGGTGGAGGCCTCTGCCAAGTCTCTACCACTGCTTTTCGAGCGGCGATGAACGCGGGGTTACCGATTACGGCTCGCCGGAATCACTCTTTTGCCGTAAAATACTACGCACCACAAGGTTCCGATGCCACGATCTACCCGGGGGCCTTGGATTTAAAATTTACTAACAACTTACCGAGCAGTTTTTTGATTCATACCAAAATTGTTGGTCGTAAACTCTACTTTGAGTTCTATGGCACAAAAGATAACCGTAGTGTAGTATTTGAAGGACCATACCAATTCGATCAAAAACCAGACGGCTCCATGAAAGCAAGCTGGACTAGACATGTCACTATGAATGACCAAACCACTACTCAAACCTTCAAAAGCACTTATCTCCCTCCTGCTCTGTTCCAAAAAATAACCGTCACCGAGCCCTCCACTCCGAACCCTGAAACTCCTTCCTCAACCCAATAATATGAATCCCGTTAGAAATACTCACAAGCATCTTTGCCAAGAAAAATGTATTCAACGGGAATAATCTAATTAAATCGTATAATTAACTAATCAAAATTTCTAATCGGGATGAAAATTACTCTCAATCCAAAACTATCTAGTAAAACCGATCTGATTGTTTTTCCATTGTTTGAAAACGAGGAGGCAGCCAAGACGGTTAAGCAAAAAACTAAACTCTTAATACCCGAAGCTGCTTTGGCTGATTTTAAAAATGAAATTGGCAATAGTCTGCTCGTCTATACCCCGACAGCTCGGCTGTTATTAATCGCTTTGGGAAAGAAGCAAAATTTTGGTGCAAAAAATTGGCGAATTGCCATCCATACTGCCATCACTAACGCTCAAAAATTACAAGCAAAATCAATCAGTTTGTTTCTGCCAAGCGTCAACCGAGCTTGGGTCCCAAATTATTTGGAACTTACGGGTTTTGCTGTAACGCATAGTGCTTACCAATTTAATATTTATAAACAAGGCAACAAAACGCCAGCTTTTGAACAAATAGAGATCGTGATTCAGAACAATAAAAGCTATAAAACAGCTCTTAATGATGGAGGGATGATCGGTCTGGCTACCAACCAAGCGCGGGACTTGGCTAATCATCCAGGCAACATCATGACCCCGAAACACTTAGCCCAACACGCCATAACCATTGCCAAAAAATATAAACTAAATTACAAAATCCTCGGTGAATCAGAAATGATGAGGGAAAAATTAGGCCTAATTTTAGGAGTCTCCCGGGGCTCTGACGAACCCCCTCGGTTTATTATTTTAGAATCAGGGAATCAAAAACAGCCACCGATAGTCTTAATTGGCAAAGGATTAACATTTGACAGCGGCGGGATCTCGATTAAACCTGCCGAAAAAATGGAAGAAATGAAATTCGACATGGCGGGCGGGGCAACTGTGCTTGGCGTTATGCAAGCGGCGGCCATGCTCAAACTCTCAAGCCATCTGGTCGCCATCATTCCAGCGGCAGAAAATTTGGTCTCAGGCGCCGCTTTAAAACCAGGCGATATTTTAGTCGCTCACGATAAAACCAGCGTAGAAATTATTAATACTGACGCAGAAGGCCGGCTAGTTTTGGCGGATGCGATTAGTTTTGCCAAAAAACATTATCAACCCAAACTGATCATTGACTACGCCACCTTAACTGGGGCGGTATTAGTGGCTTTAGGTGATGAATATACCGGGTTTTTTGCCAATACCAAAACTTATGACAAATTAATAAACCAAGCAAGCTTAGCCACTGCCGAAAATCTCTGGCCCTTACCGCTTGTGTCCGAGTATCAAGATCAGCTCCAGAGCCAAGTTGCTGATTTGAAGAATGTTGGTGAAAAAGGCTTAGCGGGGGTGATTACGGCAGCGCTATTTTTAAAACATTTCGTGCAAAATACCCCTTGGATTCATTTGGACATTGCAGGTACGGCCTCGACGATGCGACCAAAAAAACACCTGACAGTGGGTGCGACTGGCTGGGGAGTATACCTAACTTTAAAATTCTTACGTAATCTTTAAGATTTGATATACTAAACTCATGGCTATTGAACCAACTGTTGCCGAAATCGATATTATCAACCCGGTTCCAGATGCTTCTGAAACGCTATTTGAAGTAACCCTGCGGCCGCAAAAGCTATCCGAATACATCGGACAGGAAAAAATCAAGGAAAGTCTGAAAATTCTCATTGATGCCGCCTCGGGCAGAAAAGAAACTTTAGAACATCTCTTGCTGTATGGCCCGCCGGGCTTGGGCAAAACCACACTGGCTCATATTATTGCCAAAGAAGGAAAGGTTGGCATTAAGATTACCTCTGGCCCCGCCATTGAAAAATCCGGCGATTTAGCTTCGTTGCTTACGAATCTTTCAGAAAATGATATTTTATTCATAGATGAAATCCATCGACTGAACAAAACGGTAGAGGAAATTCTTTACCCCGCCATGGAAGAATATAGTTTGGACATAGTCTTGGGCAAAGGCGCGGGAGCAAAAGCCCTACGCTTGGATCTGCCTAAATTTACTTTAATTGGCGCCACCACGAGAATCGGCATGCTCTCAGCTCCCTTGCGTGACCGTTTTGGCATGACTTACCGCCTAGATTATTACGAAGAACCAGAAATTGAAAAAATTATCGAGCGGTCAGCAAAAATTTTGAATATCAAAATCGAATCTACGGGCCGGGCAGAGGTGGCCAAACGGGCCCGGCGGACCCCTAGAATTGCCAATCGCTTGCTCAAGCGAGTTCGCGACTACGCGCAAGTGCGCGCTGGAGGGAAGATCACAGAACAAGTCGCACACGACGCCTTAAATATGCTGGAAGTTGATGACTTGGGTTTAGATAATAACGACAGACGAATTTTGGAAGCCTTGATTGAAAAATTCGGGGGGGGGCCGGTTGGTATTACGTCCATCGCCGCTGCCACTTCCGAAGATGCCGGGACTATCGAGGATATTTATGAACCCTACTTATTACGCTTAGGGTTAATCGCCAAAACTCCGAAAGGGCGGGTGGCCACACCGGCGGCTTATGATCATTTGAAAAAACCCATTAATAAACCCCTAACCAAACCACTTTTATGACTCCAGCTTTTCAACCAACCAACCTTATCTCGAGCATTGTCAGTTTAATTTTTTATCTAATCATGGCTGGGTTTGTGCTTTATAGTTTAATCGCGCTTTATGCACTCCTGCGCTACGGTCGCTCCAAAATCCTGGCGATTGTGGTATCTTTAGTCTACTTAACAATTACCGCCGGACTCTATGTAGCGGCTGTTAATAATCTAAGTAACATTAAATTCTGACCATGCTAATTAATAAAAAAATCCTTTTCCCCGGCCAACAAGAAAATGAGCAAATCTTCATCATCACTCGCCAGCATTGGATGGTGTTGGTCACGAAACTTTTGGTTTGGTTTTTATTTATAATAATTTTGTTCCTCTCTGACTGGGCTATTAACCGTTATGCCCCGACCCTTAAAAAAGACCCTTATCTGGATTATGTTAATCTGATCAAAACTATTTATCTACTCTTCATCTTGCTGGGGTTTTTGATCACTTGGGTCATGTATTATCTGAATATGCAAATTGTCACGAACGAACGGATCGTCGATATTACCCAAAAATCCCTCTTGCATCATACAATTTCCGAGCTTCATTTAAGCAGAATTGAAGATGTAACCGCCGAGGTCAACGGTATTTTAGAAAACTTCTTTGATTATGGTAATGTCTACGTCCAAACCGCAGCTGAAACCAATCGGTTTGAGTTTGACCGCGTACCAAACCCGACCAAAATCAATAAAATACTTTTGGATCTCTACGAGGCCTTGCCCGAAAAACAGAAACAAAAAAACCCGTTTAATAAATAATCTCATTATTCTCAACTTTCAAAACCAAAAATCCGCTCCTGAGTTTGGAGCGGACTTTTTAAGCCTATTTTTTTAAGACACCTTTGGCGATATACTGTTTCATCAAGGCCTGATAAGGAATGTCAATCTTGTTCGCTTCAATCTTGACTTGATTAATGATATATTCGGGGATCCGGATAGAAATCGATCGAGAAGTGGGTTTCAGGTTTGGGAATCGGACGCGGATAAAATCACCAGGTTCTAGATAATCGGCAAGGTCAATTTTATCCCAAAATTCTCTTTCTTCGTCTTCATTTTTGAATTTAGGCAGAACCAGCTTCTTTTTCATAAAAATCTTGCTCCTTTTTGTGCATGCTTCTGGCGGAAATTACACGCACCTTATTTTTTCTAATCGTATAAACAATAAATAATAATCTCGATTTTTTGGTCTTGCTAATTAAAATATATCTATTTTCTTTATGAGAATGCAGTTCATCAGGCTGGCGAAAAAGTTCTTCAGTAGCAAAAGCTTCTTCGCATTCTTCTGATGAGACTTTATGTTTTAACCAAATTTTCATTAACTCGGGTAGGTTATCCGGATTATCACCCATAGATTCTACTAAATCCGTCGCGAAGTTATATGGTGTATCGTCTAAATAATAGTGATCTTTTGCTAGCCTAAATTCTCCGTGGGCTAATCGATCGTGTAGATTCACTGCTAGGTTTGTCGTGGCAAACAATCTTGTAGTTAAGGGTTCATGAACCAGTTGATTCAGATCAGTCCAAGCCCCTTGGGAATATAACAACTGGGCTTGATTAATTATCTGTGCTTTAACAATTTCTAAATTACTAGCCTCGGTTTCTTCAGCTGATACACTCGACCTATCTCCCGGATTTTTTTCTGTACCGGCGGTTGGCTCTTCAGGTGTTGCTAATGTTGCATAATCTCTCATATATTCAAATTATAGCATTATTCTCAACTTTCAAAACCAAGGCTTCCTTGCTTAGTTTCGGCAGATGGTGCTCTTCGGTGGATGTAATAAAAATTTGATAACCCTTTAAGTTTTCAATTAGCTTGGCGCGCCGAATTTCATCTAGCTCTGAAAACACATCATCAAGCAAAATGATGGGTTTTTGCTTGTCGTCTGATAAATACTCAGCTTCGAGCAGTTTTAATGTAAGTACTTGGGTGCGAAGTTCACCACGGGAAGAATTAAAGATATTTAAAACTTCGTCTTTTTTGATGACAAAATCATCACGGTGCGGGCCAACCAAACACTGACCGCTTTTGATTTCTGCCTCTTGGTATTGTGAAAGCTTGGCTAAAAGTCCTTGTTCATCTAAACCGGCAACCATACTTATAAATTCCACCAAAAAGCGAGAAGAAAGCCCGGTTAATTCCTGATTTAAATGCTTAAATCTTTGGTTAATAAAATCAATAAATAAATAGCGGTGTTGCTCGATGATTCGGCTGGATTGAGTTAACTGTTCGTTCCAAGATTCCAACTCAGAAACATCCCCGCTCCCTTGATTCAAAACTTCTAACAACGCGGCTTTTTGTTTGAGAATGTGCCCCAGTGATATTAATGCCAGCGAATATTCTTTGCTTTTTTGTGACAATATTTCATCCAAGAATTTCCGTCTTGTCGCAGGCCCTAAAATAAACAAGTTTAAATCGTTGGGAACAAATAAAACAGTTTTGTATGATTGCCAGATCGTTCGTTTAACTTTCTGATCATTAATTTTAAACACCCGGCGAACGATAGTGTTTTTTGCAACTACTGCTTCAAGTTTTTGTTCTTGGACTTTGGCTTGTAAATTGAAATAATCTGCTCCGACTCTTATCAACAAATCATCGGGGGCGCGAAAAGATTTTAAACGAGATAAAAAATAGATACTTTCCAAAAAATTAGTTTTACCTGAAGCGTTATCCCCTAAAACCAAAACTAAATCAGCGTCAATAGCGACGCCGATTTTTTTATAATTACGAAAGTTTTCTAATTTAACCTCAGTTAACTTCATTACAACTTGATTGGCATGACGATGTAAACATAATTGTCCCGTTTGAGGGGCGCCAGCGAGGCCGGCGAGGCGTCATTAATCATTTTGAATTTCACAATCGCTTCACTCAAATTGTTCAAGCAATCCAACAAATAACGAAAATTAAACACCGCGCTGTTATCACTGCCGGAAACCTTGGCTTTGATTTGAGTGGTGTTCTCACCCGCTGCCATAGAAGAGGCGGAAACAGTAATCCCTGCTGCCTTAACCTCAACTGTGATGTTGTTGGAATCTGGAACAAACAGCGCGGCAGCTTTAAGCGCGTGGATAAATTCTTCTCGCTCAACTTCGACTTCAGTCTTAAATTCCTTGGGAATAATTTGCCGATAATCTGGGTATTGGCCATCAATCAGGCGAGAAATCAACTCGGTATCATCAAATTTAAACAACACCTGGCTTTCAGAAAAATAAATCTCTACTTCTCCTGCCCCCACGCTTAAGATTTTATAAAGCTCTGAAACAGTTCGGGATGGCACAATGACCTCTTTGACAACCCGGGCCGCGGTTTTAAGTGTGGCTGTTCGCTCGGCAAGACGATATCGGTCGGTGGCGGCAATTCTTATTTTTTCATCTTCGAACGCCATAAAAATCCCTGAAATTTCCGGTTGGGTCTCATTGTTAGAAGAAGCCCAGATTGTTTCGGCTAAAGCATCTTTAAACTCTGAAGCGTCAATTTTAGCAAACGGCTCTTCGGTTACCTGAGGGATTAGCGGGAAATCTTCAGCAGGAAGACCTTTAATATTCGTGTGATAATTTTCTGAGTCAAGTTTTAATGTATTTCCTTCGGTTCCCTCGAGCGTTACCTTCTCGGTTGGTAAATTATTAACATATTCATTAATTAATCTGGCCGGTACGGTCAAAGCCCCTTCTTTTTCGGTTTTTCCCCCTACCCAAGTGTTTACTCCAATTTCTAAGTTGGTCGCAGAAAATTTAACCCGGCCCTGGTCGGTTTTGATTAAAATATTATTTAAAACCTGCAGGGGGTTACCGCTGCCAACAACCCGGCTAACCGCAAACAAACCTTTTTTCAAATTTTCTTTAGTTACTATTAATTTCATAAATTTTAAAAAATAATAATGATAATAAGTACTGTGGATTTGTGTGTAAGGTTGTTTTTGTTTGTTTTGTTGGGTGGTTTAGGTTTGGGTCAAAGCAATAACTTGTCTGGACCTTGTGTAAAACCTGTCGTTAAGATTGCCCTAAATATTTTAACATAATTATTACTAAAAACTTACCTAGAAGATGTTAACCGTTAATTAACAACTAATTCAAATATAACCGATCTTTGATTAAATTAATCTCTTGTTTTAAACTATTTTTCTCTTTAATTATTCGTTCAATCTTGTCTACGGCATGGATGACTGTTGTATGGTCGCGCCCACCAAAAAACTCACCAATGGAAGGCAGGGAAGTTTCTAATTCTTTCCTGATGATATACATTGCGATTTGTCTGGGGTTCACATACTCTTTTTTACGCGATTGTTTGAGTAAGTCTTCTGGTGAAACATTATAAAAATCAGACACTACCTCTATGATTTTTTTGGCTGAGACACCGCGTTTTTTGGGTGGGGTGATGACGTTAACCAACACACTTTTTACCTGATCGATGGTGGGCTTGGTGTTATTGAGCTGGCAATAAACCATCAAGCGGTTTAGGGCTCCCTCCAATTCTCTAATATTGCTTTGAATAATTTCGGCAATATAGGTTAAAATTTCCGGGTCAACGTTGTAATTTTTTTCCTTGGCCTTCGTTTTTAAAATCGCGATTCGTGTTTCCAAGTCGGGCGCCTGAATATCCGCGATCATCCCCCATTCAAACCGAGAAACTAGCCGTTCTTCGATGGCGGGGATTTCTTTCGGTAATCGATCAGAGGTCATCACCACTTGTCGATTATTTTGGTGCAGAGCATTGAAAGTGTGGAAAAATTCTTCTTGGGTTCCTTCTTTCCCGGCTAGGAATTGGATATCGTCCACCAACAATACATCAACGTTTCGATAAAGTGACTTGAATTGATCTGCTCGACCTTGCGAAAGGGCTGAGACGAAATCATTGGTAAATTTTTCGCTGGTTACGTATAAAATTTTGGTCGAAGGGTCTTTTTTTAAAATTTCCGTTCCAACCGCCTGCATTAAATGCGTTTTGCCTAAGCCGACGCCGCCGTAGATAAATAATGGATTATAGACTGTTCCTGGTTTTTTGCTGACTGCTAAGCTGGCGGCATGAGCGAGCTGGTTGTTCGAACCAACAATGAAGGTGGTAAAAGTATATTTGGGGTTAAGACTTTGGTTTTCAGGTCGTTTTACGGTAGTTTTGGGGATTTCTCTGGCAGCCTGAGGAGCAACATAAGTTGGGTTGGTGATTTGGAATTTAACCTCTCTAATCTCTGGGGCGATTGATTTTAAGGCTTTCAGAATATCCTGGTGGTATTTGTTCTGCAGCCACTCTTTCGTGAAAGCGTTGGGGGTATTTACTATTATCGCGGAGTCGGTTTTTTCCAAAATTGAGGTGTTTTTAAACCAAGTAGTAAAACTAGCTTTACTTATGGCTAGTTCTAGGTTGCCGAGGATTGCTTGCCAGAGTTGTTGGTTTGTCATTTCAAGGCTAATCGTAAAGGTTGAAGATTTTTAATGGCTGTGACTTATTTTAACAGATAAGTTATCAACATGTAAATATATATTTTTTGCCTAAGATTAAGCAAAAAATAGATAGCTTGTTAATATAATGTGGATTATTAGTTGATTAAGTGTTACAAAGCCGACAACCGGGTGACAGAACTCTCACTTTGCAGTATAATGTGTCAGTATGCAACCAACATATCGACCGAAAAAGCTTCGACGCAAACGGGTTCATGGGTTTAGAAAGCGAATGAAATCAAGAACTGGGCGAGCAGTTTTATCCCGAAGACGCGCTAAGGGCAGAAAACGACTCACTGTTTAAATGGGGAAGATTCACTTACTTAAAAATGAGGCTGACTTTACTAGATTTCGATCGGGTCGTTTCTTCCAAAGCTTAAACCTTCGGATCAGAGTTCTCCCCTCGAACCAAAACCTGCCACGTTTTGGTTTTATTGTCCCTAAAAAAATATTACCCAAAGCAGTTGATCGGAATAAAGTTAAACGGCGCTTAAAGTCAATCGTCAGTCAGCACCAAAACAAATTTAAGTCCTTTGATGTCTTGTTTTTTCCAAGCAGTAAGATTTTGAGAATTAAATTCCAAGATTTAGAATTAGAGGTTACCCAGTTACTGAAGCGAGCAAACGTATGGCAATCATAAAATATATTAATTTAATTTTGGCGTTTCCTCTAAGAGGGCTGGTTTGGCTTTACCAAAAAACCTTTTCTTTTGATCATGGTCCCTTGAGGGTTTTTTACCCATACGGTTATTGTAAATTTTATCCTTCTTGTTCAGCTTATGCCGAATTAGTTTTAAGAAATGAAGGCGTGGCGGGGCTACCTAAAATTATTAAGCGTTTAATTAAGTGCCGACCCGGCGTTGCTCCGGTGATTGATCAGCCCTAAAGTTTATGATTCAAGTTTTTAATCAAATTTTAGTTTACCCACTTTTGAACCTTTTGGTTTTTTTCTATAATTTTATTCCGGATATCGGGGCGGTTATCATTTTGTTAACGCTTATAGTTCGTTTACTCCTTTTGCCCTCCTTTCATAAATCATTGAAACACCAAAGGGCCATGACCGCGCTCCAGCCCAAAATGGCCGAAATTAAAGAGAAATATAAGGATGACAAAGAGCGTCAAGCCAAGGCCATGATGGAGCTTTATTCCACTCATAAGGTAAATCCCTTAAGTTCTTGCTTACCGCTTTTAATTCAATTACCAATCCTGATTGCGCTTTATCAGGTGTTTATCCAAAGCTTAAACGGCAACGAGCTACACGGGATATATTCATTTATCACTGCTCCAGAAAAAATCAATCCAGTGTTTTTGGGGTTTCTGGATTTGGCCAAAAAAAATATTATTATGGCAGTGGTAGCGGGTGCCTTACAGTATTGGCAAAGTAAAATTATGCTCCCAAAGAATCAGACAGAGGATGCGACCACCAAAATGGTCAAATACCAAACGCTCTATTTTTTGCCAGCCCTGACAGTATTTTTTGGCAGCACTTTTCCAGCCGGACTGACCTTGTATTGGATTATCACTACTTTGTTTGGGGTGGGCCAGCAATATTATCTTTTGCGAAAGGAAGCCAAGGAAGCGTTATATGGAACCAAGCAATGAACTTTTGAAAAATATAACTTTAAATTTGTTGCGAAAAATGGGATTTGAAGCAGAAATTTTCGAACGCCAAGAAGAAGGCCGCACGGTATTTAATATCAAAACCCATGACGCGCAGCTTTTGATTGGTAAACTGGGGGCCAACCTAGAGGCCCTGCAATACATCCTTAGAGTGTTGTTTCGCAAGCAGATTCAAGATGATCGATTCCCATTTGCCATTGATATTGATGATTATAAAGATAAGCGCGTGATTTATTTAAAGGAATTGGCGCGCAAGGCCGCTCACCATGTCCGTGAAACGAAAAGAGCGGTCTCTTTAGAACCCATGCCGGCATATGAGCGTCGCGTGGTACATTCTTATTTATCTTTATATTCTGACGTGGGGTCAGAAAGCATGGGAGTGGAACCCAATCGCAAACTGATCATCCGGCCAAAAGCCAAAGTTAAAGACAAAGACGGATTTAATTTTATTGAGAATAGCTAGTCTACGAACTAGGAAAAAATATAAAAGTACGAAAAGCGCATTTGCGAGGAGGCGCTTTTTTTATAGTTAGAACCTCGGCGCCGACGAAGCAATCTATCAGAAAATTTCGAGGTCACAATTTGTGACCTTAAAGAACTTGGGGTTCCAAATTGGCACCTTGAATAGAGGCAAAATATCAAATACGCGTCGTTGGTTTTTACGGAACAAGGCGTTGCCATGCTTTCGAGTGTGCTCAATAGTAAACGCGCGATTCAAGTCAATATCCAAATCATGCGGACATTTACGAAATTGCGCGAGATGCTCGTGAGTAATAAAGAGTTGCGAGAAAAGATTGTCACCGCCTTTGGCGGGATCCCGCCTACATTTAATTTTCAAATAGCAGTGGCGGGAAAAAACTGGAACGCAAATACGATCAGCGGTTTAAAATAGTCTTTAACGCGATCAGGAATCTGTTGTCGGTTGAAGAAAAACCAAAATCCTTTGGGTTTAAATAAAAGAGAACGGCTCAGTCAGCGACTGGGCCGGTTTTGAGATTATTCTTTCTCGAGTTTCTGGTCACGTCGTATAAGAGTATTTAGCTTGGTTTGGATTTGTAAGCATACAAGATTAAGGTTGCTCACTTGTTCCATGACTGCTTGGCTAGATTTCTCACCATCCTCAAATTTGGTAGAGAGGTCATGAAGTCTTGCGGGACAGTACCGCTCGAAATCATACCTTCCTTCCCATGAAGCCAGATTTTCCATACTCATTTCCCCCCATTTATATGCAGGAAAAAGGGGTTTCATGCAGATGTCCATTGCTGACAGTAACCTGAGTTTCTGGTGCTTCAGCCGGCCCTTTATAGCCTCGATTCTTCCTTGCAAGGTTGCGAATCTGACCATATGTGCCGTAGCTTGAGGAACTTTCTTTTCTAGCGCTTGAAGATTGTGATCCACTTCTTCCAAGACCGCTTCAGATTCAGCAAGCAAATTCATTATCCTATCTAGCTGTAGCACCGCGTCCATTTTGCCTCCTTGGGATTGGCAGTCAATTAGATCTATTCCTACATTGACTTGAAAGTTTATAGTATTATAGATATATAAACAATAATTTTGGCATATTTTAGTAAACTATTGACAAAAGGGCTTTAAATAAGCTATAATATAGCTAATTAATGCCGCCGGTTTTTATGGCAGAACTAGACCTAGAACGAACTTTAATCGATTATGGCCTCAGGCCAAAACAGGCCAAGGTTTACTTGGCTACTCTTCAAGTCGGCTCTGGACCCATATTAAAAATCGCCCAGCAAGCCGGGTTGGCTAGGTCCACGACCGAAATCGTGCTTAATACCCTACTCGACAAAGGGCTGGTTTCGTCATTCAAAAAGAAACGCGTCAGATATTTCAGTGCCGATGATCCGCATACGATTATTGGATCGCTGAAAGAAAAAACTACGATTATGGAGAGAGCCTTGCCGAAATTTATGGCTGTGTATGGCAGTAGCAAATCTCGTCCAACTGTTCGTTTTTATGAAGGCAAGCCGGGGATGAAAATTATTCTCGAAGAAATTCTCAATGAAGCAAAGAGTCTGTTATCATTTGCCTCGGTTGAAGATTTATTTGCGACTCTGGAAAATTATCCAGATTTTGTGAAAAAGAGAGTGGAACTAAAAATTCCAGTTAGAGTCATTCTCAGAGATTCTCCGAAGGCCCGGGAAAGAAAAGTTTTAGGACCGCAACATTTAAGAGAAGTTAGATTGATTCCAGAACATTACGATTATCATGGATTGTTTTATATCTGGAATGATAAAATTGCGATGTTTTCTTTTGGCGAAGACCTCTCAGCAATATTAATTGAAAGCCAAGAATTATCGCAGATGCAGCGAGCTAGCTTTAATTTTATGTGGGACAGTCTAGAACCTAAATAAAAAATAAACTGATCATAAACCAAAATAAAATTGAGAGATCATTTTTAAAATATGGCACATCAACCATGCCTTGAATAATCACAGTTAACAAAAATACACCCGCAGCAAACTTTAGTGCTGACGGGTGTATTTTTACCTGCTCAGCGGAGATGAAGAAAATTAAAGCAAAGGTCAGTAATCCTAATAGTCCCATTTCCAGCCAAAAGGTCAGAAAAATATTATGAGGATTGTTTAAAATTTCCCCGCTAAATTGGGATTCGGCCAGGGTGGTCCGAAATCCATACAAGCCGTTGCCTAAGAAGGGAGAAGATAGGGTTTTTTGAAAGCCGATTTTCATCAGTTGCAAGCGGACACTGCTGGATGGGTCAGAGATTCCAAGCATGACTCGTTCTCTAATTGGAGCAATACTGAAGAGAATTAATACCAACAAAAGCACGAGTGGTAGAATTTGTTTCCAAGAGTATTTTTTTATCAGCAAAATCAAACCCATCAGACTCACAGCCAGCCAGGCGCCCCGAGAAAACGTCAGGGCCAAAGCAACCCCCAGAATGATTAAAGCTAATCGTTCAAACCAAACCTTAAATAATTTAAAACCAGAAAGATAAAGAGCAAAAAAGAAAATTAATAACGGGGCTAGGTATAATGCTAACTGGTTGGGGTGTTCAAAGATTGAAGTAATCCGAAGCCCCTCATCTCCGCTTCCCCAAAACTTGATCGGCAAGTTAAGATAAGTAAAGTATTGAACAATCCCAAACAGAGAAATCAGAAAACTGCTTGCCAACAACCATCGCAAAACTACGATTTTATCTTTGGGCAATTTTATAGTAACGATAGTGGCATAGAAAAGTAGAACTGGCTCAATGATAAAAGCTTTTAAAAGTCCCAATGCCCGCAAGGGTTCTGGTGAAACAATTGTTGAAATAATTCCAGCCAAAATAAATAAGCCCGCGCTTAAGTTTATTTTTCCTAAACTTTTTAACTTGACAAGATCAGTTAGTTTAAAATTAATCAGAGTTAGAAATAAAAAGGCCGCAATCAAGAGTTCTAACAGGGTTGTCGGAACGCCAAAAAGCTTGAATCGGATCAAGTAGGTTGGCAGGAGAGCCAGAACCAAACCTAAAAAGTGAATCATAGTTTATTTTTTGACCTTGACATTGATAAGGATATTTTTTTGGATCGTATTGCCATTCGACATCTTTGCTTTCGCAGAAAGAACGGACCAACCATTTGGCGCTTGTTTGATTTCAAAACTATAAGGAGGCGTATTAGTCGAACCAATAAATACGCTGTTTAATGACAGTTCCACACTAAGGGGGACATCGCCGCTGACTGATAATTGGACCATCAAAGGCAAATTTGAGATTTCTTGATTTTCAATCGGAGTTATAAAGTTAATAGTTGGGTTATTAAAGGAGGGGTTGGTGGATCCATCATCTTGTTCGGTTGGATAACTATAGCCATTCGCCTGGGCCCAGAACACCACCGGTACCTCCCAGTCAGGATTATTTGGCATTTCTGAATGTAAGACCGTATAAACCCGGGTTTCCAACGCGTCAGCAGGTGTTAGAGAGTTAGCTAGTTTACCGTTGTATTTATTGATGTTTAATGTGACATGAACATCGTCAAACGTATTGGGCAGAGCAAAATCCGCAAAGACTTCTGATTTAGTAGCTGTAGTATACTCGGTGGGGAGTTTGCCTGAAATCGAATCGACGAGAATGTGCTGGATGCCGGGAGGTTCAATGAATAATTCCGGGGGGGTATCCTTCAGCGCCTCCCGCATAAATTGGTTCCAGATCGGGGCGGCGACAATCACTCCGTCAGCGCCCGCGCGCATTTTAGAAAAATCGTTATTGCCAACCCAAACTCCGGCCGCCAGGGAGGGAGTAAATCCTAAGGTCCAACCGTCACGCCATTCTTGCGTCGTGCCGGTTTTGGCTGCGACAGTTCTTCCCGGTAGAATTAATGGGGAATTGGAACCGAAAATAAAAGACCGGGCATCGTTGTCAGTCATGATATTAACGATTTGGTAAGCAACTTGCGGATCTAAAACTTGCTCGCCTTCGTTATCTTGGTATTCTTCTAAAATTTTTCCTGAGCCGTCCGTAATTTTCAGGATGGTGGTCGCTTCGTGTCGAACGCCATTGTTGGCAAATACTCCCATGGCTGAGACATGATCGATTAGTTTAATTTCACAGCCCCCTAAAACTAAGGCCAATCCACAGCGGTCGGCGCTGATATCCGAACTAATTCCCATATCTTTGGCAGTATCAATCGCATCTTGGACTCCCACTAAAGCCAAAGTTTTGACAGCGGGTACATTGAGGGAGCCGGCTAGCGCTTTTCGCATATTAACGATTCCGTGATCAGCTCCGTCATAATTTGTTGGCGCGTATTCCCTGCCGTTATAAGTCCCAAATACGGTTTTTACATCCACCAACATCGTTGCTGGGCCCATCCCTTCTTTAAAGGCTGTTGCGTAAATATAGGGTTTGATTGAGGAACCTGGTTGTCGTTCTCTGATAGCAACATTAACCTGACCATCGTGCTCGTCATCAAAATAATCTCTGGAGCCGACCATAGCTAAGACCTGGCCGGTTTTTGGATCAATCGCAGTCAGCGCCGCGTTACTGGCTTTATTGTTTTTTTCATTTTTAGCAACGCCTTCTTTAACCGCCTTGTCGGCAATTTGCTGCAAATTCCAATCCAGGGTCGTGATAACTTTGAGCCCGCCTTCTTCCAAAGTTTTTTCCCCGTAAGTTTCCGCCAGCAACCCTTGGACATAGAGCACAAAATGCGGAGCTAAGATAGCATCCTTAATTTTATTAAAGGTAACTTGACTGGCCCAAGCTTCGTCGCGTTCTTGTTCTTTGATATATCCTTGCTCAAACATTTGATCCAAAACTAAGTTTTTTCGCGCTTCCAGCCGATCTTTGTTGGGGCCCTGGGGATTGTAAAACGTGGGGGCTTGAGGAAGAGCGGCCAGATAAGCTGCTTCTGCCAAGCCTAAATTACGCGCGCGTTTGCCAAAATACGTCTGAGCCGCCGCCTCAATACCATAAGCGTTTTGGCCATACGGGATTTCGTTTAGATAAAGTTTGAGAATTTCATCTTTAGTAAATTTTTGATCGATCTCAATTGCCAGCACGGCTTCTTTAATTTTTCGAATCAAGGTTTTTTCGCGAGTTAAAATCGCGTTGCGCACAAATTGTTGGGTGATGGTAGAACCTCCCTGGCCAGTTAAATCGCCGGAAGTGATATTCCGAAACAGGGAACGGAAAATCCCCCGCCAGTCAATGCCGTGGTTGTTATAGAAATTTTTATCTTCGATGGCAATAGTCGCCCATTTTACATAGTCTGGAATTTCAGCCAGTTCTATCAGAGTGCGTTTCGCTTCACCGTGAACTTCGTATAATAGCGTGGTGCCGTCTCGGGCATAGATTTTCGTCGACTGAGGTATAATTCTGGCATTGAGTTTGTTAGGGTCAGGTAAGCTTAATGAAACGGCAGCAAACAGGGCGCTGGCCGCTAATAACGCGCCGGTTATGGCGTAAGCGCAGATCATAAAAATTTTCCGCCGGAAAGTTTTTTGGGTTCTGAATTTTTGCCAGAGGTTTTTCGGATAACCCAAAATTTGCTGGACAATTTTTTTCCACCCTGATCTTTGATTGCGATTCCAATTTGAATAATAATAACTCATAAAATGCCTACTAATTGTAGCAAAAAACTGATATAATGTCTTTACTATTACTATGGAAGACGAAATATTGACTCGCAGTGTTGCTGAGATTATCGATCGAAAGCATCTCGAACAGCAGCTGCATAGCGGGAAAAAATTACGAATCAAACTCGGGATTGATCCAACGGGAGCAAGGCTTCATATCGGACATGCCGTGGTCCTGTGGATTTTGAGGCGATTTCAAGACCTGGGCCATACCGCCGTTTTAATTATCGGCGATACGACTGCTTCAATCGGCGACCCCTCTGGCAAAAATGAAACTCGGCCGCCACTGACCAAAAGCGACATTGCCAAAAATTTTGCAACTTACGAACAGCAAGCCTTGAAAATCTTGGATAAAAATCGGCTGGAATTGCATTGGCAGTCCGAATGGTTTGCTAAATTTACTCTGCAAGATGTTATTTATGAAGCCTCGCAATTATCTGCTGGTTGGATTATGTCTCACGAAACTTTCAGACAGCGATTAAAGATGGGCCAGTCCTTGGCTTTTCACGAATTGTTATATCCTTTAATCCAAGCCTACGATTCGGTGGCGACTAAGGCCGATGTTGAACTGGGTGGCCTGGATCAAAAATTTAATTTATTGACCGGCCGAGAACTCATGCATGCTCACGGGTTGGAGCCGCAAGATATTGTCTTGGCTGATTATTTGATTGGGACTGATGGCCAAAAGATGGGCAAGACTCTCGGTAATTTTATTGCCTTGGAAGATGAGCCGAATGACATGTTTGGTAAGGTTATGTCGATTAATGATGACCTGATCCTCAAATATTTTGAATTTGCGACCCAAATGCCGATAAGTGAAATTAAGGAATTGGAAAAAGAACTGGAAGCGGGAGCTAACCCCCGCGATATTAAGAAACGTTTGGCCCAAGAGATTGTTACGTTATATCATGGAGCCAAATTGGCAACGAGCGCGGCCAATGAGTGGGCGAAAGTTTTTTCTAAGAAAGAGAAACCTTCGGAGATCCGGAATGTAAAAGTTCACGAATCGAGCATTATTGGTATTTTAGTTGAAACGAATTTAGCATCAAGTAAAAATGAAGCTAAGCGCTTAATTGATCAAAAAGGAGTAAGGGTTAATGATGAGATTGCTAATGAAGGGACTAAGGTTCCTCCCAGTAGCATAATTCAGGTGGGTAAGCGTAAATTTATTAAAACTGAATAACCATTTCGAGTCCCGATTTATCGGGACGAGAAATCTTGGTGTTAATACCGAGATCTCTCCCTTCGTTCGAGATGGGTTGAAGAGGCGCCTCACTATGAGGCCTTTTTTAGTGTTGACTAAAACTGTGGTTTCTGATACCTTAGCTCAATGGTTCACCTGGGTATCCCAGGTGAATTATCAGCAGGAGGTAGCATGTCAAAGGCGACCAAACGTTTAGCCAAGCCAGTGAGCAAGCGCAACCGCCGTTCCACGAGGACAGCTCGGAGCCGGAACCGCTCGACCCGGCCCGCCACCACCGCAGCTCCGCCCGCCCGCCCGCCCTCGGAGAGATTCCATTTCAGCGAAGAGCGTGCTGTTGATACACGGATGCCGGCGGCTCATGCGGCGGCCAGCAACACGCCCCCGGAAGGCGACGCACCGCCGCAACCGGACGCGGAAGCGACGCGCGACGCCTCGTAGCCGTCGTAGACGGCAACGACCAGAAAGACGGAAATTCCCGGCGACAGCCGGTCGTGCACAACGAAGACCCGGTCCAACTCTCGTAGATGGACAGGGTCTTTTCTTTTATTTTAGTACTTAGTCCGTCCAATCCCCGCCCATGCGATAGCGATGGCATCCACTACATCATCGGGTTTGGGGATTTTTTTTAACTTCAAAAGTTTGACAATCATGGTTTGCACTTGCCGTTTATCCGCTTTGCCATAACCTGTGGCAGCAATTTTGACTTGCAGTGGGGTGACCTCAATAATTTTTAGTTTGCTCTCCGCTGCGGTGACGACCACCACTCCTCTAGCTTGCCCAACCATCATCGCGGTTTTCGCGTTGGCCGCGAAAAATAATGACTCAATGCAAATCGCTTCTGGTTTATATTTTTTGATAATCGCCATTAAGTCAGTTTTGATCTCGAGCAATCGCGCAGGCTCGGCCTCGCCGGTTTTGGTCGTGATACAACCGCAAGCCAGCAGAGTAATTTTCTGCTTGGTTTGTTCCAAAATTGCATAGCCAGTGCGGCCGATTCCGGGGTCGATTCCTAGTATTCTCATCTTTTTCCTTCTGTCTTTTTCCTTCTGTCTTTGCGAGGAGCGACAGCGACGAAGCAATCCCGACCTAAGTAAAGAGATTGCTTCGCTTCGCTCGCAAAGACAAGATTATTTTATAAGTTCACATTACTATGCACATTTACCACATCATCATTATCATTTAAAGTGTCCACTAAAGCCTGAACTTTAGCCGCATCGTTTTCGGACAGCTGCACGGTTTGTTGCGGACGCATAATCAGCTCTGCCGATAGAACTTTTAATCCTTTTCCTTCGATAAATTTTTTTGTTTTTTCCAAATCCACGGGCAGAGTGTAGATTTCTAAACCATGTTCGGTTTCTTTCACATCCTCGACTCCTTGGTCAATCAATTCTAACGATAGATCCATAGCGCCACGCTGCCGTTCAACTAGAACCTCGCCTTTTGATTCAAACATCCAAGCTACACTGCCCTGCTCACCCAACCGCCCGTTATGTTTTTGAAAAACGGTCCGGATGGCTTGGAGGGTTCGATTGGAATTGTCAGTGATAGCTTCCACAATCAATGCTGATCCGGCCGGCCCAAAACCTTCATAAGTGACAGAAACAATGGCTTCTTTGCCCTCACCCGCGCCACGCTTGATTGCCCGCTCAATATTTTCATTCGGCATGGACGATTCTTTGGCCTTGTCAATTGCCATGCGGAGTTTGAAATTGAAAGACGGATCGGATCCCCCGCCGCTTTGGACAGCCACCGAAATATTTTTGGCCAATTTCGTAAACAACTGACCGCGCTTGGCATCAGCCGCACCTTTGGCTCGTTTGATTGTCGCCCACTTACTATGCCCACTCATGGTTTTATTTTGTCATAAGAAGTGGCCTATTGCCAAGCGAGTTCAAAAAGTGTCGGTGCGGGGCACGTCGGCTTGGTTTTTCGATTTAAATTTAAGAAATTGAAACTTTCAGTTCGGCGTCTAGAGCGTCAGCGATTCGATGTAGGAATTTTATCGTTGGATTATAAGTTCCTCGTTCCAGTCTTGAAATTACCGGTTGTTGTGAACCGATCTTTCGGGCTAGTTCTGTTTGAGTCAAGCCTTGTTTTAATCTCTTTTCAATCAACATTTTCACCAAAACAAATTCCGGTCCCAGTTCTTTATAGGCCTTTTTGATAGTTTTATCCTTAAGTAGTTGAGCCTTGAAATATTTGTAGCTTTGCATGAATATAATATAACTTATAAGTTATATCTTGTCAAGAGTATTAATAACCAAAGTTTTATATTTATTTTCTGCATTTTCTAATTCTTTACGAGGTATTCTTTGCGACTTCTTAACAAATCCCGAGATTAAATAAATTCTACTTTGATAAAAGCAATAGAATATTCGAATTTCCTGTTGTCCTCGTGTTCTGAGTTCGAATATGTTCCGCGAAACCTTTTTGCTGTGAGGCATTGGCAGTTTGTAACCAAATTCTTCTAATAAATCTAGAGTGCGTAAAACTTTGGCAATTGTTTGCTTCTCAAGAGAATAGATAAATTTTCCCATTTCTTTGCTAATAATTATTTTCATAAAAATATAAAAACGGCCCTTGGCCGCCTTATGTGTTTATTATGCTCCCACTAAATTAACTTGTCAAATTATTTAAACGAGACTAGAACCGTAAACTCACCTTTGGTGTTTTCCTTGGTCAGTGATGGCTTTTTTGCCGTTTGATTGTCGCCCCAAAGCGATACGACCCAAGAGCACAAATAGAGCAATTCAGTTTGTGCCCCTTCCTAAGTTTTCAAGCTTTGAAAATTTTGGAAGAGCAATTCGGCTTGGTCTTTCCTTTTTGATAAAATAGATCCGTTTTCGTGGGGAATGATTAAATAGCCATGTACTCACCATTGACCGATCGGTCAGATTAGAGTACATCTATTTTTTGAAAGATATAAGGACTGTAAATTCCCCTTTTGTATTTTCTTTTGTGAGCTTGGGCAGAATCTCCGAGGGCGCCCCTCGCAGGAATTCTTCGTAGACTTTCGTGATTTCGCGGGCCACGACCACATGACAGTCTGGGAAATGTTTTTGGATAAATTCTAAAGATTTGACAATCCGAAAGGGTGATTCGTAGAAAATGACTGTGCTTTCCGTGTCTTTACCCAGTAAGACTGTTTTGATTAGTTTGTTTTCTGTGCGAGGAGCAAAACCAATAAAAAGAAAGCGATCCGTAGGCAACCCCGAAACTGATAATGCACTGATGGCCGCATTTGCTCCTGGAATCGGAACAACTTTAATCCCCGCTTCCACACAGGCCCGGACGAGCCTGAAACCGGGGTCTGAGATGCCTGGCGTCCCGGCATCGGTAATGAGGGCGCCGTTTTGGGATTTAAGTTGTAGGATTAAGGGTGGGAGAGCTTTTTGCTCATTATGTTCGGCAAATTGTTTGAAGGGCTTGTCAATTTGAAAATGTTTCAAAAGCAAGCCGCTGTTTTTGGGATTTTCCGCAATTACGAAATCGGAAGTCTTGAGGACTTCCAGGGCGCGAAAGGTTATGTCTTGTAAATTGCCGATGGGGGTAGCCACTACGTAGAGCATGAAAGTGAATTTTTAATTTTGAGTTATGAATTTCGAATGAATATTAAATATTCAAATTTCGAAAATTCAATCAAAATTGTAAATTCTAAATTATTGTGGTTGTAGCCACTTTGTCTTTATTATCCAAGGTCATGATTCGTACGCCTTGGGTGGCGCGGCCCAGCGTTGAAATTTTGCCGATGGGGGTCCTAAGAGTTTGTCCGAGTTTGGAAATAACCATCAGATCGTGTTCCTCGGTTTTATCAATTACGTGGAGGGAGACAATCTTGCCTGTTTTCGGGCTAACTTTCAAAGTTTTTATACCCGATCCTCCGCGATGTTGCCGTTTGTAGAATTTCAAATCTGTTTTTTTGCCTAAGCCATTTTCCGTGACGATCAAAAGTTGCAAATTTTCCAGTTTGTTTTTCTTGGATACCAAATCCATACTCATCAGGTAATCATCTTTTCCTCCGGAGGAGGATCCGCCTCTGGCGGATTTCAATCGCATACCTTTCACTCCGGCAGTGGCGCGGCCCATGGATCTGACGTCTTTTTCATCAAACCGAATCGCTTGCCCGCCTGCCGTGGACAAAATCACATCGTCGTTGCCCGTAGAATATTTGACGTAGCGCAGTTCGTCACCGGTTTTGAGCTTTATAGCAATCAGACCCGATCGCCTGACTTTCGCGAACTCCTCGATTACGGTTTTTTTAATCAAGCCTTTTTTGGTCGAAAGGATCAGAAATTTGGCCGGGATTTTCTTGGAAAAAGTTAAGATGGCCGAAACCATTTCATCAGTCGGCAGTTCCAAGAAGTTGACCAAGGCCTGACCGCGGGCGGTGCGGGAAGCTTCTGGTAATTCGTAGACTTTGGTTTGGAAAACCCGCCCTTTGTTCGTAAAGAATAAAATATCATCGTGAGTATTGGTCGTCGACAGCCATTCTACCACGTCTTCTTCTTTGGTAGTCATGCCGATTACCCCCTTGCCGCCGCGGCCCTGGGTTTTATAAGTATCTGGGGGCAGACGTTTGACGTATCCTGACCTGGTAACGATTACCATGGTTGATTGCTCGGGGATTAAATCTTCTGCTTTAAATTCTCCAATCGGTTGTTTCACTAACGTGGTTTTGCGAGGATTGTTATATTTATCTTTCAATTCCAACAGTTCGGTTTTGACCACGGTTTTAATCTTTTTTTCACTTTTGAGTAAATCTTCCAATTCTTCAATCAATTTCCGTTTTTCCTTCAATTCATCGTCGATTTTTTTACGCTCCAATCCCGCCAGTGCGCGAAGCTGCATTTGCAGAATCGCGGTTGACTGCTTATCTGACAATTTGAATTTTGTTATCAGGGCTGCATGAGCCTCTTCCGTGGTATCAGATTTCTTAATTGTTTGGATCACTGCATCGATATGATCCAGGGCTTTTTTTAATCCTTCTAAAATGTGAGCGCGGTCTTTCGCTTTGTTCAAATCAAAAGCAGTGCGCCGCTTGATAACCTCGGCCCGATGTTTAATGTAATATTCTAAAATATTTTTTAAGTTCAAAACCTGCGGTTCTATTCCATCTACCAAGGCCAGCATGTTGACGTGGAAGGTTTCTTGCAAAGATGAGTATTTAAATAATTGATTTAAAATTTTGTTCGGTAAGCCTTCTTTTTTCAGATCAATCACGATTCGCACCCCGTCTTTGTCCGACTCATCCCTTAGATCTTTAATCCCTTCGATTCTTTTATCTTTCACCAGCTCGGCAAACTGCTCTAAGAGAGTTGCCTTATTGACTCGATAGGGAATTTCCGTAATCAGAATTTTATGGACGCCTTTTTCTTCCACAATCTCGGTCCGGCCGCGCATGACGATGGGGCCTTTGCCGGTGGCGTAAACTTGTTTGATTGTATTCCAATCATAGATAAATCCGCCAGTTGGAAAATCCGGGCCCTTCACAAACTCCATTAGTTCATCAGTCGTAGTTTGTGGTTCTTCAATTAATTTAATCACGGAATCCACCACTTCCCCTAAATTGTGAGGCGGGATATCAGTGGCCATCCCGACTGCGATGCCTAAAGTGCCGTTGAGCAGCAGGTTGGGAGCTTTGGCCGGCAGCACTTTCGGTTCTTTTTTTGTGGCATCATAATTATCCATCCAATCCACCGTGTCTTTTTCCAAGTCGGCCAAAATTTCTTCGGCCAAAGCCATCATGCGCGCTTCCGTATAACGCATGGCCGCCGGGGCATCGCCGTCCATGGAACCGAAGTTTCCTTGCCCGTCAATTAAGGGATAACGCATGGCGAATTCTTGGGCCATGCGGACCATGGAATCATAAACTGCGACGTCCCCATGGGGATGGTATTTGGCTAAAACTTCCCCGACCACAGCCGCTGATTTGCGAAATTTTACGTTGGAGCGAAGCCCGAGCTCTGACATGGCATAAAGAATTCGGCGGTGGACGGGTTTTAACCCATCTCGAACATCCGGCAGGGCCCGAGCCACGATCACACTCATCGCGTAATCCAAATATGACTCCTCCATCTCACGTTCAATTGATCTTGGATTGACTTTACCGATATCCATGTTAGTTTCTTACCTCGACGGGATTTAATAATTGCTTAAAGTCTAAATCAAGTTCTTGTTTCAAGGTTGTCGCACTTGATTCCTCAAAGGTTAAATTATCCAAAATCAGTTTTCCTTCGTCGCCGTTGATTGAATCAAAAATTAAAATCCCGAAATTTTGAGTGCGGGAGAGAATTTTTTGCACGAAAGGTTCTCCTTGCCGGTCGGAAATTTGCCGAGGGTGGTAAGAGCGATCTTCCACCGTTAGGGTGATATCTTCCGATTTTGGAAAATTAAGGATATTTTGGCTTTCGTTGTTGACGTTAAAATAAATTTTGAAGGAATTATTAGCTTTTTCAATCCGTTCCACCTGAATCAATTGAGTTTCAAGCTGTTCGGAATCAGTTTGTGAAGAACGATTCGATAAATTAATCAAATCCTGCCCGCTTAGATTACTAACAGTTGATTTTAAATTGAAAATAAAAATAATAATAAGTCCAATAGCAACAACCCCGACAGTCAGCCATAATATTTTGACTCGGGTCGCAAACGGTTTGTCTTGTAAGTTTTCCAGGCTTTTTTTGATATCCATTATCGTTGGGGAGTAAGTACGACCAGGGAGGTTTGTTCACCGCTTAAGTCTTTCTTTTTCAAAGTCAGTTTATCCGATTCTTCATATTTATTTCCCATCTCTTGCAAGAATTTGTCCAGTTTATCTAAATTTAATGTCAGACCCGAAGTTTTATAGCTATGAGGGATGATAATATAAGGTTCCAGTTGCGTGGCGATTTTGGCGCCGTTTTCAAAATCCAAGATTTGCTTACCCCCGGTTGGTATTAACACCAAATCTGAGCCTTCAAAGATAGCTTTTTGGGCATCAGTTAATTGTCCTTGTTTGATGGGGCCTAAGAAAGCGATGCGGATTCCTTCCACTTCGATACTATAAATTGTCAAATCGCCTAACTCTTTGTTTTCAGCAGCCGTGCCGATAATAAAAGCCCCTTTAATGTCATACTCGCCGGGACCAGTGATGATAAATGGCGACCCTTGGATTGAGGAAAAATTGTTACACCAGTCTAACTTGGGGTTAGATGAAACAACCACATCGGCTGCTCCCCGCACCGCGCTCAAGCCGGTTTGTTTACCAAAGGGGTCAGTGATGATGGTGAGATCGCGTCCGACGATTTTAAAGCTGGAAAGCCCAAACCAGGAAATAGTCATAGCCTGTATATTCTACCAAAAAAGGGCTTGATTTTCAACCCGATTTCAACTATAATCTTAAAGTTATGAATACGAATACAACCGCTATCGCGGAACCCAAAACCATGCAGGAGCTCCTAGCGCAAGAAGGAGTGGAAATTAAAATTCCAAAAATTAGTGATGTGCTCGAAGGAACAGTGTTGTCAGTCGGTAAAAACGAAGTCTATGTTGATCTTGAAGGGATTGGATTAGGGGTAGTCCGGGGCCGTGAGCTTTATGATGAGGCGGTTCGGATTGCTACCCTAAAAGTTGGCGATAAAGTTTTGGCCTCTGTGCTTGAACCAGAAAACAAGGATGGTAATGTGGAGTTATCGTTTCGAGCCGCGGGTCAAGAACGGGTTTGGCAAACTCTCAACGAGCAACTAAAAACCAAAGAAGCGATCAAGACTAAAATTTTAGAAGCTAATAAAGGTGGTCTGATGGTTGAAATCAACGGGGTTGTCGGGTTTTTACCAGTTTCTCAGCTGTCTTCGGAACATTACCCGCGGGTTGAAGAGGGCGATAAGAATAAGATTTTGGAAATTTTGCGTAGCTACATCGGGAAAGTTTTTGATGTCCAAATTATCACAGCTGATTCAACTGATGAAAAATTAATTGTTTCAGAAAAGGCGGTCGGGGAAGACGAGTTGCGAGCAAAAATTGGCAAATTGCAACTGGGCAACCTCGTTGACGGGGAAGTAACCGGTGTTGTTGATTTTGGCATCTTTATCAAATTCGGGGAAGGTTTGGAAGGGCTGGTTCATATCTCCGAATTATCGTGGAATCGAATTGATCATCCCCGAGAGCTTTATAAAGTCGGCCAGAAGATTCAGGCCCAGATTATTTCTATAGATCGGGATCGAATCTCACTGTCTGTCAAACGGTTGCAGGCTGACCCGTGGCTTGAATCAATCAAGAAATATCAAGTCGGCCAGGTCGTTTTTGGTAAAGTGACGAAGCTGATGCCGTTTGGCGCATTTGTCGAACTGGACCCAGAAATTTATGGCCTGGTGCATTCGGTAGAGCTTTCATCGGAAGAAGTTTCTGATCCATCCGAGATTGTCAAAGTCGGCGACGTGAAAGAATTTAAAATCATTTCAATTGAGCCGCAGGAACACCGATTGGGTTTGTCCTTGCGAGCAGTAGTGGCTCTTCCACCCCAACCAGTGACACCAACTTCTGAATAAATAAAAAATCCCTCGTTCGAGGGATTTTTTACAGGTTTTGTTCGATGGCTGCAAGCTCGTCATAAATTTTTTGATTGTTATAAACCCAGTGGTCTCTGGCTGGTTGCTTGTAAAACCCATTCATTTGTTCAAAACTCATTTGTGAATATTTGACCGGACCTTTCGGGTATTTGTTTAAAAAATGGTTCATACTAATAATACCCTGGGCTAAGTTATCACCCATATCCCAAAGATTAGACCCGCCCACCCCCCAACAATTAGCAGTCGAAATTGGATATTTGCGGCACATTGAGCTTTCGGCGTTAGCCAGGGAGATGATGGTTTTCCAGTTTCGCATGGTTATCAAGGCCGCGGCATAATCAGCCAGCGGGGAATTATAAGACTCTAAATAATTCTGGATTTTTTCTGCTAACAAGACTTGTTTTTGCGCTTGTTGTTGCATTTGCAACTGGTAGTATCGATCTGTGGCTTCTTGGCTGATTTGGACCAGGTAATCTGTGTAATCTAGACTACTACTATCAAACACTAAGATCGGTTTATAATCTTTGACAATTAAAAATGCCGCTTGGGCTTCGTGCGGGATAAGATTAAAAATCAAGCTAACTAAAAAAATAATCAGGAAAAATTTATTTATCCAGGAAAGGTTTTCAAAGTTTGCTTTAAGATGAAAATACCGAATGACTTTTATTATATCCATGGGATTTGTTACAAGCCAAACGATACTAAAAATTAACTCAGAGGTCAACCTGGTATATCAACATCGTATATTTGTTTTTTTTCCTAGTCGTTATATACTAAACTCATAAATTATAAGTAATCTATTAAAATATGGGTAGAGACACATTAGGTCCATCCCCGGAAGAGATGGGGATTGCTACTCCTGAAGGGCAAGAATCGGGACGAGAATCTACAGAGCAGGTGGCTAGGTTTCAGGCGGCATTGCTGTCAGAGCTTAGGAAAGATATCTTAGCTAGTTATGGTGAGGGCCGCCAAAGAAACCCTTTATTGGCCAATGACAGAAAAAATATCGAATCTGCTCAAACCGTCGTTCCAGTAATAGATTATAGACATCAGCAAAAGGGAGATACGGATTGGGTTGATATGAAAATAGATTATGAACTTCAATCACCCGATGGTTCTACTTATTCGTTTAGAGATGCTCCGGGGCGAAGTTCAGATGCCGCTTATTCGTCAGCTTTTTTCCAAGAACGGGTGGGAGCATTGGAATATCAATTATCTATTCTCAGAGCTGAACACCAAAAATTTATGGAAGTGCAAGAATCAGAGAGACAACGGATTCGAGATTTTAAATCCATGATCGACGATGAAAGCACTTCAGAAACCAGACGGAAGGATTTGCGCCAGGCCATAACTGGTATTGAAAAAGACATACTAAGGAGAGATCATAAATGGGCTGCTGTTGCTGGAAAGATAGGGTATATCGAAAGAGAATTGGCCGATAATAGAAAGCAAAAAACTGCCTAGCAATAGGCAGTTTTTTTATGCTTAATCAATTCTAGGATTTTTGTTAGATCTTAAGGATCAATTGGTCTGGTGTAGATTATTTCCGAAAAAAAAACTATAATATGCTAGTTATGGCCTGGTAGCCAAGGGGTAAGGCTGGAGTCTGTCTCGCTTCGCGAGATCCCGCGTAGCGGGACAAAACTCTTTATTTTTTATGTACCATGTTTATTTTCTTAAAAGCCAAGTAAACGGGGATCTCTATATAGGATCTTGTGAGAATATCAGCAGCAGAATTGCAAGGCACAATAATAAGTCAGTTAGATCTACAAAGGCTTATGCACCCTGGAAGTTGCTAGGCTCCGAGAGTTATAATACTAGAGGCGAAGCAGTGAGACGCGAAAGATTTCTCAAGGCTCATCAACAAAAAGAAATACTCAAAGAACGTTTCAAGAATGACTAGTGGCGTCATGGCCGAGCGGTTAGGCAGAGGTCTGCAAAACCTTTTACACCGGTTCAACTCCGGTTGACGCCTCCAATATTTGGGCGAGTGGCGGAACTGCTATACGCACAAGACTTAAAATCTTGGGCCCGCAAGGGATTGAGGGTTGGAATCCCTCCTCGCCCACCAAAGAAATTATTGATCTAAAAACCCCCACATTTGTGGGGGTTTTTAGATCCCGTCATTCGACGGGATTTCGTCTATTTATAATTTTATAGTGCTCAATTTAAGAATTTTTTGTAGGCACCTTTGGTATAAGCATACCAGGGTTGGAATCCTCTGGCGTCATATTTTTTTATCGCTATATCTAGATTGAACTGGCAATCCTGTAACTGTTCTATCGAATAAGGAGGGTTATAATTTCGATTCCAATTGATCTGGGCTAACCCTACATCAACTGATCCGTTTTTATTTAATCCTCGATTGTCTCTGGTACATTCATGTGTGCCGTTTTCGGCTTTCAAGATAGCGACAAAAATATTACAAGCGTTCTGGCCCATCTTTGGACAGATATAAGCACGAATTTCTGGCTCATGCATATAGATTCGATTGTCGCCAGTTACTTTCGGAGGAATCTGGTAAGTTTTAGGGTCATAAGGTTTCGCAACCGCTGCTTTTCCAGTTAGTTCTGAAATTGTTGGAATACTTTTGATTTCAAAGACGAGTGGAGTTTTGTTTTTGATATGCGCTGATGCAGCTTGCGGGAATATAGTTACCATCACAATTGCTGTCAGCACCACCAAGACAAAACGGCTTGTCATTGAATAATGCTTTCTATCCTTCGCTTACTTTATGGCTCCTGCCTGCCCGTCGAAGTGTTAGTTCGCGGGGTATTGCGTCCTGCACGTAGGCGGGACCACGAAATAGGCGAAGTTAATATTATAAAGAACTTACTTTTTACTCTGAAGCGAGGTACTTTGCCAAAAACTAACCTGCGCAGGTCGCCTTAGCGACCGAGCACGTAGGCAGCAAATTTAGTTAAATTTGACTGCCGGTAGTTTTTGCAAATGTACCACAGCGACCCATGCTGCCTGCCCGGCCCTACCACGAGGATAGGGTCGGGTACGCAACTGATAATATTAGCACAAAATCCCCGCTTTGTCAATAGTGTCATACCAGGCTATACTTTGGTCATGCCCGAATTATTTGATCCGATCTTTGAGAAATGGCAGAAAGAACAGGCCTTTTTGGCGAGCCAAAAAGAGCAACATCCTGAATTATTTATAAGAACAGAGGGATTAGAGATTTTAGAGCAACTAACGCGAGTCGGTATTGTTTTGCCAGTCCAGCCTCTGGTGAAAGGATTTATCAAATACCATCCCTTTGATTTTATTGTGGAAGAAAGATTGTCCGATGGAACCATAGTTTCTATTGACGTTAACTCGTCTCCGGTCTCCAGCCAACCGGCTCCATTTTTTCGTGCTGATTTGGTTAAAGTTGGAATTTCAACCATCGATGCAATTCGGGAACTGGCCCGGAAACTAAATATCAAAGAAACTCAAGTCGGATATGGTGGGGTAAAAGATGCTATTGCTTTAACGTCACAGCGAATAAGTGTAAGTAAAGTGTCGCTAGATCAACTCCAAACTTTGCCTAACAGTAATTTTTATTTGAAAAATATCCAGTCGGCCCAAGAAGCGATGAGCATGAATAATATTTTAGGGAATCGTTTTACAATATTTATTCGAACCCAAGAGCAGGTTGATGAAGAAAAATTAGTCCAACGTCTAACTCAAATCCAGGCCGAGGGTTTTTGGAATTTTTATTGGCTTCAGCGTTTCGGTAACCGCCTGCTGAGTCATTGGTGGGGACTCCTTTTGCTACAAGGTAAGGAAGAAAAAACGGTGCGTTCTTATCTTTGCGATCCAGGACCCGGCGAATTGCCGTTTTTTTCACAACTTCGGAAGCAGGCAAACCAGCAATTCGGAAATTGGGAAGAAATAATAAAATTGTATGAACCATTCGGGTTCAGTCTGCGTTTCGAGTTATTACTTTTAAATTACTTGAAGGAATTTCGACACGATTATACGGGGGCGCTCAGGAGCATTTCCGAACAGGTCAAAATGTGGATTTATGCTTACAGTAGTTTTGTATTTAATAAAGTTCTGTCATTGGCAGCTGCTGATAAATTTCAAGTCCCCACCAACCTCCCTCTCCTTTTGAGTAATGACCCCAAAGATCGAGAGGTTTATCGGCAGTTTTTAGAAATGGATAAAATACCCTTAGATTTCGCCCAAAAAATCAAACGATTTGATTTTATTCGATTTACACTCAGATATGTAGAAACGAAATTATTGCCGAAGATTTTAGGTTACAAAATTTTACCCGAAGGAGTTATTATTAGCTTTGATTTGCCCAAGGGAGCTTATGCCACGACTTTTCTGTCTCATCTTTTTACGCTTGAGGGATCATTAGCAAGCGTAGTTAATCCAAAGAAATACGATCTTAAACAGGTTTTAGGAACAGGCACTATGGATCCAGCTTTAAAGAAATTAGAAAAGTTTATCGTGGCCAGGGAATCGGAATCAGAAGAATAAATTTCAGCAAAAAGAAGAAGACTTAAATCGTTGCGATCTAAGTCTTTGGGTCTCTTCAGCCGCGGGGTGGCGGCTGGTGGTGTGATGGGTGTTGCTGGCGTGGGACGCAGCGAACTGAGCCGTCTGTGGAAAACCGTACGTCGCGGATCTCGGACGGGTTGTCCTCGGCGTGGGCCGCGTTGAGCGTCCACGATCTGTCTGGGTTTCTGTACCCATGCAGGTGACCGTAGATCCGGCTTGTGAGCCGGTCGATGAGGGCCTGCTGCTTGGCCGACAGATTCACCGGCGATCCCGCGTTCTCCAACTTGAGAACGAGGAAAGCCATGTGATCGTTCGGTTTCTGTAGCGTGTTGACTTGCGTCAACACCATGCCCAGAATCGTCTGGAGATCCTCGATCGTTGTCGCCAGGCACACGTTCACCCGACCCTTGGGGTCCCAGGTGAACATGGGCGTGCCGCTGTCCGGGCGGACAGTGCCAGTGGCGTCCGTTCGCTGCCCGCGGTATGGGTCGCGACCGAGAGCCTCCGCTTCGATGGCCTGCCTGCCCCGCAGTGCCTGGTCTTGCACGATGCTGCGCTTGACTTCGTAGAGTCCAGCGGCACGCAGTTCGGCGGCCCGGGTGAGATTGATTCGAAATTTCACGAGCACGCGATTTGGCAATTCCATTACTTCCTCCTAAGAAGGTGCCCCTTATCGGAGCTGGTCAGAGCTTTCCGATTGAGTTCGGAACAGCGCTGCTTATAAAGTCCTAAATTTTAGAACTGCACAAGCAGCGCCATTCCGCAAGTCGATATAAAAGTACTATCAAACTAAATATGTTAGCACAAAAACGCAGATTTGTCAATCCCGAACGCATAGCGGTCGGGACTCCGACTGAAACGTCGGAGTAGTCTGCAATTCATGCTACAATTGACCTATGGTTCAATCTAACTTATACTTTGAGGGATTTTTGGGGACGTGGTGGAACTTGGTATACACGTACGCTCGAGGTGCGTATGCCGCAAGGCGTGAGAGTTCAAATCTCTCCGTCCCCACCAATTAGGACGCTTAGCTCAGCTGGTTAGAGCGTCGCATTTACACTGCGAAGGTCAAAGGTTCGAATCCTTTAGCGTCCACCAGAAATAATGTATAATATACTTCACGCCGCAGTAGCTCATTGGTAGAGCGTCGCCCTAAATCTTTGGGGCCAGAACCAGTAATGGTTCTTGAGAAAAATTGGGTGAATTCGGGGGAACTCTTGCAAAAGACAATCCCGAGCCAAGGCAGGAAGGGCTGAAGGTTTCCTGTAAGGTGTAGAGACTAGCAGGTGAGTCCCAACAATAACCCTGCACCAGCGCCCAACTCCTTTTTATAAAGGATGATGATATAGTCCAAGTAGCCTTTGGAAGAGGCGAGCGTAGTCAGTTCGATTCTGACCTGCGGCACCAAAAATATTTGAGCGGGTATGGTTCAATGGTAGAACATTTGGTTGCCAATCAAATGACGCGGGTTCGATTCCCGCTACCCGCTCCAGAAGAAAAAATCCCATCTGATGATGGAATTTTTTCTTTAGTATTTAAAATTTCCGCTCTTTTCCGACGATGATTTTGAGTGCCTTTGGTTTGACTTCGATCGTTGCTGGCGTGCGGGTGATAATTTTATTACTAACCCGCAGCGGCAGGCCTTCAGGAGCAGAAATCTGCAGTTGCCGGACGTGGATGATGCTGCTGCCCGGGATTTTTTCGAAGTTTCCTTTTAAAATATCTATTCGAAACTTCAAGGTTTGGAACTTGGAAAGCTTCGGCAATAATAATACATCCAATATTCCATCGGTGGGATTAAAAAGTTTTTGGTTGTCAGGTTTTTTCAGGCGGCTGTTAATGACGACCCCGCCAATTGCTTGAGTTGTTCCTCGAAACTCATTGTTGTCAGCCGAAAAATCGATCTGAAAAGTTGGCAAACGCCACAATTCAAATATCGAGGAGTAAGCCTGCATGCCTGCGCCGAACGCCACTGATGTGATAATCGCGTTGTGATTAATGTAGATTAAATCCATCTCTTCGATTCGACGAATGGCTATGGTTTTAGCAGAATGTGGAATATCGCCAAGTCCCAAAATCTGTCCAACTTCAGATGCAATTATTGGGATGAATCCTATCCCCACTTCCCGACCGGCTACGGCATTGATTAAATCGTGTAGAGTATCGTCACCACCCACGGCCACAATAGTTTTATACCCTCGGGTCAACGCTCCTTCGACCAGCTGAGGAATGGTGCGCAGCGTGGTAACCCTCGCTATTTCACCAGCAATTTTGTATTCAGAAACAGACGAGTACAGCTGATTCTGGACTCGTTCGAAATCTCGCTGTGAAATTTTTCCCGGATCGACGATGTAGTAATACATTATTGTCCATTGGTTGCGGTAGGCTTCGGCTCGTTCATGCGACAAGCGCCAGAGAAATATGCCCCTTCTTTAATCCCTAGACTTAAACAGCTGATGTTGCCAAGTATTTTGGCGGTTTCTAAAATTAGTACTGATCCTTTCGCCGTGATGTTGCCTTTCACCACGCCAGCAATTACAGCATTGTCAGCAATCAAATCAGCGTCGATTTGGGCATTTGGGCCGACCATCAAATCTTGTGAGGTATGAATTTTACCAGAGACGATGCCGTCGATTCGGATATTGCCTGAGCTTTTAAGCTCCCCCTCGATCCGCATCCCAGCGGCGACAATTGTTTCTGGATTAGTTTCTGGTTTTGCCATAATATAATTTTTAATTTTCAGTTTTGAATTTCGAGTGAATTTTTAATATTAAAATATTAGAAATTGAATCAAAATTAAAAATAAATCATTTAAAATTTATTTAGCGTCCTTAATAGCCTGCGTCTCTTCTTCGGTAAGTTTAGATTCGGAAACTCCGCCCTTAATTGCTTTCGCATACATTCGCGTTCCTTCGCGTCCATGCAGGGAAGAAATTACCGCTCCGTTATCATCACCATCCAGCAAGGCGAGAGCGAAACTGATGTTTCCTCCGGCATCGTCGAACGGATTAAAGCGGATAAACCCGACTTTTTGCAGATTATGCCGATTGTCTTTGTATAACCTGGTTAAGTTTTCGTCGAGGTGCCGTAAATCCTGGCTGATTTGGGTTAGACTCCGATTTTGGTCAACTAAAATTTGCTCTAAATTTTTCTTTAATCCAGAGGAGAAAAACTCTTTTCTAATGCGATCCAATTTGATCAGTCGGACGGTTTGCCAGATCACTAGCAGTAGTAATGTCCCTGATAATATACTATTGATGTAAGTAAGATTCATGATTTCCTCTCTGGTGGACTTAGCCAGAATCGAACTGGCGCTTCCACAATGCGAATGTGGCGTCATACCACTAGACCATAAGCCCTCGAAATTGGTGCGGGACAAATGCGTGCCTGTCCGCCGAAACTTCAGTGTAGGCGGATAATACCACTTTACTACGAGCCCTTAAAATTTCAACAAATTCACAAAGAAACTATCGATTTGCCCAGTCGCGCGATTCACAAAGTAGAGACCGATGAGGATGGCGAAAAATATCGCATTCATCGTGAGGACAAAAATTAAATCGTGTCGGACTTGCCGATAGTCGTCTTGATTATTTTGACTTTGCATAGATTGATTATAAAGATAAACTGTCTTTTTTACAACCGCGACAACTCTTCTCGAACAACCTTCCGATCGTCCCAGTCAATATAGCCGCCGCGCACTGCCATTTTTTGCTCAGCACCTTTGCCGGTGATAATGACTAAATCGTTTTTTTGCGCTAGCGATAAGGCTTTGGCAATCGCTTCTCGGCGATCGAGAATTTTTAAGGCTTGTGGGACACCCACGGCGACATCATCGATAATTTGCTGGGGGTCATCATCATACGGATCTTCGTTCGTGATGATCACCGTATCCGCATTAGCCGCTGCGATTTCTCCCAAAATTTTTCGGCGGGCGACATCGCGCCCACCGCCAGTTGACCCGAGCACATGAATAATTTTATTTTTATCCCAACTTTTGATCGATGCATACATTTGCTTTAAGCTTTCTGGTTCGGGTGCATAATCCACCAATACTTTAAAGCTTTGGCCCGTATTAATTAATTCCATTCGGCCGGGGATGTTAGAAATTTTTTCTAATGCTTGTTTACTAATGTTTAGACCAACACCCAAGGCCGCAGTAGTGGCAATCGCGGCTAAGGCGTTATAAATATCAAAAATCCCCTTTAAATTAAGCCTAAATTGCGTATTTTGATACTGGAAAGAAATGCCTCTTTCTGAAATTTGGATATTTTGAGCAGCGTTTTTGCTATACATAATTTTTTTATCGACATTGCAATTCAAAAATTCTTGTGCATGCGGGTCATCTGTGTTGACAATGATTATTTTCGGAATTTTTTTGCCTTCGATAACTTTGTGCGGCAGTTTTTCTAGATGTCGAAAATAAATCAGTTTAGCTTGTTTATAATTTTCAAATCCCCCATGAGCTTGCAGGTGCTCTGCGGTTAAATTGGTAAAAACCATGACGTCGAAATAGATTCCCGCTTGACGATGTTGGAGAATCCCTTCAGACGAACACTCGATGACGGCGAATTTACAGCCAGCTTTTACCCCTTGGTTTAAAAGTTTTTGCAAAAAAAATCTTCCCGGCATGGTCATTTTTTTATCATTCAACCATTCTTTGCTGCCGTCACTAAAATTTACTGTTGATGATATTACAACCTTGCGTTCATCCCCGACGAAGCCGGATAAAATTTTGGCAATCAAATTGACTGTAGTTGATTTGCCGTTGGTGCCAGTTACCCCGATGACAATTAATTTTTCTGAAGGATACCTAAAAATAAAATTACTCAAGCGCGCCAAACTTAAGTGATAGAAGTTCAACCAACTTTCGGGAATAAATTGTTTAATAAATGATTTCATCATAAGCTTGTCATTCTGAACTTGATTCAGAATCTAGAGATCTGGATTCCGGATCGTGGTCCGGAATGACGCGCCGTTGATCGTAAAGATTGGGCAGCGCCGCTAATAATCCAAGGATAGTAAAAAACATCAGTCTCCCCTGTTGAATTGTAACAAAATAATGGTCGAACTGTCCCATGAGCAGGATAGTAATTAGTAATGAGTAAATAGTAAATAGTAATGGATCAGAAAAAATATTTTTTAGGCGCCGGCAAATTTCCCATACCAGCCCGAGAAAAATTATCAGGCCAATGATGCCCAGTTCTGCTCCCAAGAAGATAAAAATATTATGAGCCGGTTGGTATTGCCAGGAGGCTAACGACACCCCGGCCTGTAACGCCGGAACATAATTGCCTACTCCTACTCCTAACAGTGGGTGTTGGGCCATCATTTTTAACCCGAGGTCGTCGAAAAACCAGCGATCCACTAAAGCCGTTTGATTGGCATCAAAAACTCGGGCACTGAAGTCGTTCCCAAAGAAGAACAGGATTGTTCCACCTGAAACAATCGCTATAAACCCTAATAAAATTAGGGGTTTCCAAGCCTTTTTGAGTAAATAATAGAGGCCAAACCCGAAAAACCCTATTGCCGCCGCTATCCAGGCTAACCTAGAGAATGACACAAAGATTCCAAGGGTAACGATAACCATCCCCGAGGCAAGTATTAAATAAGTAATCGGGGATCTTGATAAAGCTTTATTTAGATCCCCGCTTTCGCGGGGATGGGTTTCTTTTGAGGTTCCATGTGAAACCAAGAAAAAGCCCATAAATAAGCCAAAAACTAGGAATGCCCCGAAAACATTGGGATGCGGCATGGTTCCATAGGCGCGGATTAGTTTCTCCCCAGCCACATTGATAGTCGCCAGGCCAGAGGTGCCTATTGGCGCGATATATTCGCCCAACCAGCCCAGTCCCAGCCCATGTTGCACGTGGAACTGCCATAGACCTAGAAAGGCCTGTCCCAGGCCAGAAACGAAGATTGTTGCACATGAAACTATGAAGTGAAACCTTTTGTGAAACGTTTGCCAGATATAAATCACTAGGAGCCAGAGCTCTAACCACTTAAATGCCTGATATAAGCCAAAATCTAGATGTTTCACGGGGAACATTCCTATTAAAATTACTAGAAAAAAGGCTAAAATTAGCCAAAAAAATCGGTTGTTCGCATTTGCGAGGAGGCCATTTGACCGACGAAGCAATCTAAAACTTAAAATAGACTGCTTCGCTTCGCTCGCAGATGCGTTAGTTGGAAACAAGAACCAACTAATAAAACATGTGATTAGAATTAGATCAGTCAGATAGACAAAAAACGCCAAGTGGTAATTGAAGTAATCTTGGATATACGCCGAGGTTGGATTATAGAGAATCCGGGTCTGGAGTGGCAAAAACAACAGAAATACGTAGAACAAAACCTCGTGAATCTTAAGATTTCTGATAGTTTTATATGTTTCACCGTGAAACATTAAAGTGGGATCTAATAGTTATCTATAGGAATTGTAGCATTGACAGGGAATAAAAAGAGAATTATTATTTAAACCCAAACTCTACTCAGAAAGGAGGGTAGTAGAATGGCACCGAGTGTTTCACCCAGGCCGCCGAAGCAAATGGATCCACTTGCAACGCGTGAGATCTTGAAGCTTCGGGATCGGGCAAACGCGCTTGGCAGGGTGTCGCATCAAGCCACACCTGAACTCGTGAATGAAGCGGTTGACTGGTTTGCCAACGCGCTGGTCTTGGAGACCAGTGGCAAGCTGACCCAAGCGCAACTCGACAACCTGACTGTCTTCATCAACCGGATGAAGCAGTGGTTTCCTCAAATCGATGTGTAAGCGCCACGGAGGCCAAATATGTGGCAGCCCGCCATGTTCTAAAAGGCCAGTGTAGTTGTCCCACCTTGGAATCAACACACTGGCCTTCGTCACATCTGGAAAAATTAAAATGCCTAATGGCGTCAGGTTTATTGGTCGGGGTGCTGGGAATTGAACCCAGTCTACACGAACCCGAATCGTGCGTACTACCGGTATACGACACCCCGTGATTAATCTATAATAATTATACTATGAAAAGCGGAGTAGATCATATTGGAGTTTGCGTTGTTTATTTTTGCCATGATGGTCAGGGCCATGTGTTAATGGCGAAGCGTTCGCAAAACGCACGTGACGAAAAGGGCGTTTGGGACATCGGTGGTGGGGGAGTTGAGTTTGGTGAAACAGTGGAGCAAACTTTACGCAAGGAAATCAAAGAAGAGTACAATGCCAAGGTTTTAAGTTTTGAATTTTTGGGGTTTCGCGATGTCCATCGGCAACACAATGGCCAGAAGACGCATTGGATTGCCTTGGATTTTAAAGTCTTGACTGACCCTACGAATGTGAAAATCAACGAACCGCATAAGTTTGATGATTTGGGATGGTTTGGTATTGATGATTTACCCAAGCCCCAACATTCTCAGTTTCCGGAATTTTTAGAGAAATACAAAAGCCGCCTCATGTAGGCGGGTTTAGTTAAAAAAGAACCGACCGCGGAGCTTATGAAGCCTCCGCGGTCGCAGGGCGGTTAGTGCATGACGCGACTGTCCCAGTAGCAGATGACACAAACCCCATATTCTTGCAGGTCCTTCGGTCGTTTCTTGAGGCCGCATTTCGGACAGCGTGGCCATTCATTGACTTTTCGCTTGGCCGTCTTTCGTCCCGACTTCTTTTTCTTTGCCATGGGTTCTCTCGAGCCTCCTTGATGTTCATATCAATTTAGCCGGAACAGAAGAAGTTGTCAAATCAAAAAAACCTCTCGAAAAAATTCTAGAAGTCTTCTTCTGTAAATCAAATTTGGTGGACCCTACCGGGCTCGAACCGGTCACCTCTTCCATGCCATGGAAGCGCTCTACCAAATGAGCTAAGGGCCCGTGAATGCCCGAAAAGTATATCAAATCCGGGAGGCCTAAACAAGGTCTTGCGAAAAATGTTAAACTATTTTTGAGCCCTTGTAGCTCAACGGATAGAGCAGGCGCGTCCTAAGCGCACGATGGGGGTCCAATTCCCTCCGAGGGCACCATAAAATGATTTTTCCAACCTACAAATTAGAAATACAAAAAATTGCTGAAGGATTTCTGAGTGTTGCCGGCTGTGACGAGGTGGGGGTGGCGCCGCTGGCCGGGCCAGTCGTGGCCGCCACTGTGATTTTAGATCCGGCAACGATTGGTAAACAGCGCAGTAAAAACAAATGGTGGTATCGCGTGCGCGATTCGAAGACAGTCAATGAGGCAGAGAGAGGGGAGTTGGAGAAATTTATCAAAGAGCATTGTCTAGACTTTGGAGTGGGAATAGTAACACATGGAACGATTGATCGAATTAATATTCATCAAGCTTCATTGCTAGCTATGAAAAAATCCGTGGATGGTTTGAAAGTGAAACCAGATTTTTTATTGCTCGACGGCCGGTTTAAGATTCAAAACTTGGACGTTCCACAGCAGGCGATTATTAATGGCGATGCGAAAGTTTTATCCATCGCGGCCGCGTCGATCATGGCCAAGGTGGCGCGAGATGAAATTTTATCGGAACTTGATGAAAAATACCCGCAGTACGGATTTATGAAACACAAAGGCTATCCGACGAAGCAACATAAAATGGCAATTCTCAAGTTTGGCGTCTTGCCTGTGCATAGGAAAAGTTTTGCTTTCATTCAAGGGTGCTTGACCCCGTTAGAGGTTAACCTCTAACGGGGTTGACATCCCCTTTACCTTAAGGTAAAATGTAAAGGAATATAATTAAAAGTAAAACTATGTCAAAAACAACGTTATCGAGCAAAAATCAAATCGTGGTTCCAAAAGATGTTCGGGAGAGATTGAATTTGAAATCCGGAAGCAAGATTCTTCTATATCCGATGGATGAAACTCATGCGATATTGACCACGCAATCAGAAGATTATGTTAAGTCATTACGGGGCTTAGGCAAAGAAGTTTGGGATGCGTTGGGCGGCGCTGATAAATACATTAAAGAAGAACGCGCATCATGGGACAAAAAGTCGGTTTAGATACCCAGATTCTTATCTATTATTTCGAAAACAATCCAGAGTATGCGGACCGCGTGGAAGAAATTTTGCTAGCGATTCGAAATGGTTTATTGCCAGCTGTTTTTTCGAGTGTCGGGGTAATAGAAATTTTAACTGGGGTAAAAAAACAGAGACGCTTGGATTTGGTCGCGCAATATCGGGAGGTTTTTGCACATTTTCCAAATTTGACCATCGCCGGACTTAATAATTCGATTATCGAAATTGCTTCTGATTTGAGCGCTAAATATTTGATTAAAATTCCCGATGCCATCCATCTGGCTACGGCCATCGATTTTGGTGCTGAAAAATTTATCACGAATGATTCGAGTCTGAAGAAAGTTAAGGAGATTGAAGTTGAAGTTTGGTCCCAGTCCCGTGTATAGACGAACTTTCGGTTTTGTGGAACAATATCTTAGAGGAGAGGTCGCTCCGTCAGTTTAGGTGGGTTGTGCCGAATTGGCTAAGGCACTGGTTTCGAAAACCAGCGTCCCTTCGGGGACTTGCAGGTTCGAGTCCTGCACCCACCGCCAGTTGGAATTTTATGGATAAACCATCAAATAATTTAATTCTTGAGCTCCATGTGCCGGATTTTATGTTCGGTTTACTAAATTAGTTGATTGGTGGTAATTTTATGGAAATTATTGATCTGACTCATACGTTTAGTGCCGATATGCCAGTTTACCCTGGCGATTCGAAACCGGAAATCAAACAAGTCGCTACCATCGCCAAACAAGGGTGGTCGGATTATGAAGTTAAAACCGGCATGCATATCGGTACTCATATGGACGGCCCTTTGCATATGACCACCAAGGGGCAGAAGATCTCGGAAATAAATCCGGAAAGATTTGTTGGCTCAGGAAAAATCATCGATGCGCGAGGGAGAGATAAAATCACTCCTGATTTAATTACCGGCGTCGAAGCAGGCGACATCGTTTTGGTTTTAACCGGGTTTGGATCAAAATTTTATGATGCGGACTATTATGAGAAATATCCCGAGTTGACCGAAGATTTTGCCCAAAAATTAGTGCAGTTGCAAGTGAAAATGGTGGGGACAGATACTCCAACCCCTGATCGACCACCTTTTGCTGTCCATAAGATACTATTAAGCCAAGAAATTTTAATTTTAGAAAATCTCACCAACCTAGAACAGTTATTAAATAAAAAGTTTGAAGTCATGGCTCTGCCTTTAAAGTTTGATGGAGATTCAGCTCTGGCGAGAGTGGTCGCCAAGATCGACTAAAGATTTAAGAGATCGTTTTAAAAAACACAATCTAGGCCAAGTTTTTTCGACTAAAAATCGGATACCGTTAAAACTTGTTTATTACGAGGCGTATGCCTCAGAAGAAGAAGCAAGACATCGCGAACATAATCTAAAACTTCGCGCAAGAGCTAAGCAACAATTAATCAGACGAATTAAGAAGTCAATTTCTTCCTAAACTCGTTTGGTGTGGGGATAAATGCCAAAAACTAAAGTATTGATTTTTTATACAGCGGTCGGTCAGGGACACAAAAGTATTGCCGAGAATATTGGGTTCTATTTTGCGCAATTGGGTTTTGAGGTTAAACTTGAAAATATTTTGGAAGTTGAGGCCGGTTGGTTTGTAAAATTCAATGAACGACTTTATACTTTTGTTATCGATAAACTTCCCTGGGTCTGGAATTTTTTGTATCAGACCCCACTCCTCCACGTTTTAAGAGGATTGCGGCTGCCGTTGGCTGCGTTGAAACACCCGGCTCGGGCGCTTAACTTAATTCAAAGTTTTAATCCTGATATTATTATCACCACTCAAACCGTCGCCTCAGCCGCAGCGGCTTTGATTAAGAAAAGAAAACAGTATCAAAAGTTATTTGGGATCGCGTTTAGCGACTTTCATATGCATAAGTTTTGGTTGTATGATCAAGCGGATTTTTATTTGGTCAACATTGCTGAACAAAAAACCCAAATGATGGCCTTAGGGATTGACGGATCCAAGATTTTTATTTGTGGGATGACCTTGAAACCAAAACCCCCAGCGGATCAGTTTGAAATTAAAGATCGGTTGCGGATCGATCGAGGGGTGAAAGTAATTTTGATGGCCAGTGGCTCCATGGGCACGGGGATTAACGCTAATTCCTTAGTATTTTTGGCAAAGGGGGTTCTGAATGAATTGACGCAGAAGCAAGCAAAGGGTCAGATAATTATTGTTTGCGGGAAAAATAAGCAATTATACGAGGAACTAAAATCCTTCCGGTTACCCAATGTTATAATTTTTCCTTTTTACCAAACGATGCCGGAGTTGTATGCAATTGCGGATATATTTATTACTAAACCCGGGGGTTTGTCCGTGGCTGAATCCCTAAGTTACGAGTTGCCAATTTTGATTACTCATTGGTTGCCAGGCCAGGAAGATCTTAATATTGAATATCTGACCAAGCGGAATCTGATCATGCCGGTGGCGAGTCGACGGATCAACCCCGCGTGGGTTATCCGGGCGGCCGTGGAAGAATTGTTGACTGCCCAGTTTCGTAAGCAGCTTCAAAAAAATTCTAATTTAGTCGAGGTTATCGATACCAAAGAGGCAGGCAGGAGGGTCAAATTCGCGATTAATCAGATAATCACTAGTCAATTTGACAAGTCTTAATAGTTTTTCTAATATCAAGCTATGTCGGGTAGTGAAAATTTGATATCTGTTCGCGTAGCGAACAGATTAAAAAACCCGGCATAACCTAAGCTTTAATCAAATTTCTACTACCCGATATGCCAAAAGATAAGAATCTCATAAACAAATTGATGGGGACCCAGACCATAACCGAAGATGACGACGCGGAATTGGGAGCAATTAGCGACGAGGCTGAAGAAAAAGATCAAGCCCCTACGGCTTCTTCTGAGGACTGGCTTTCGGAATACGAAGGACAGTTAACTATCGACATGTTTCAAACCAAAGATAATGTGATTATTAAATCCACGATTGCCGGCGTCCGTCCTGAGGATATTGACGTGACGATTGCCAATGATATGGTGACAATCCGCGGCGAGCGCAAGCGGGATTTTGAGGCATCGAGCGAAGATTATTTTTATCAAGAATGTTATTGGGGCAGTTTCAGCCGATCGGTCGTCTTGCCAGTGGATGTGGATATTGAACAAGTTTCAGCTGACCTCAAAGATGGCATCTTAACCGTGATTTTGCCGAAAGCCGCCAAAGCGAAAGCCAAGAAAGTGAAAGTTGGCACCCGCGTCTAAACCTAGAAATAAAACAAAACTCAAAACGAGAAAAGCAGGCCCTATTGCAGGACCTGCTTTTTTTGTTCTACTTCCCGGGCTTGTAGACCACGTAGGTTCGCACCACGATGTTGCTTCGGATATTGAAGAAGCAAGTCGTGGCCACGGTTACGTTTGGCAAACCCGGTAGTTTGAGACTCACTCGAGGGCCGATACCAGCCGCACTCTTTATTTGGCCGGTAAAGCCGGCGATGGTTTCAAATTCAACTCCCGCGCGCAGTCCCCAAGAGGATTTGATGGGGACTGTGAGAAACACGCTTCCTAGAGCGAGAGTTGGCCGAATTTGAAACTCGGTGTAGAGGTCGGTCCATTTGACTTTCGAGTAGGCGCGAAAGTTGACCACAGGGATGATGGAGCCGTCGGTGCCAAACAGGCCGCCGAACATCGCTTCCTTCCAGCCTTGATCATCTTTGATTAACCAACCGCCAACGAGAAGTCCGCGGAGCGGCCTGGTTTGGGTCACATCAGGAAGAATTACCCAGCCGGCGAGACCTTGGCCATTGGCATCCGCAATCTGCCAGTGCATGAGGGGCCGGAACTGGTAGTCATTCGGCGTCTGGCCCGCGGCCAGAGAGGGGAGGAGGACGAGCAGGCAAGCGGCGAGAATCAGGTTTTTCATAGTTTCCTCCATTTGGAAACATTAGGGCCTGAATTGGCCGCTAGCTAATAGTGTTGACTATTAACCGGGAAGCATATATTATATAGATTGAGTGGCCAATAGCACCAAAAGGTGATAAATGCCACCACAAATTTATGTATCAAGAAACCCTCCAGTCTTTGGGTTTAAGTCCAAACGAAGCCAAAATTTATGAAACTTTAGTCGGCGCCGGGGAATCCACGATCGGCGACATTGCGGTTGCTGCTAAAGTTCACCGCCGGAATGTTTATGATTCGATCCAGCGGCTAATTGAAAAAGGTTTGTGTTTCGAGATTTTTTCTAATGCTGGGAATTTATTCAGCGCAGTGGATCCTGGTAAACTGTCCGAATTGGTGGCGGAAAAACAAGAAAAATTACAATTAATTTTGCCTGAACTGCAAAAAAAGTTTCGTAAAGGAACCGCTACCGAAGAAGCTTATATTTATCGCGGGTTAGAAGGCCAAAAAAATGTTTGGCGCGATATTTTACGGGTTGGCAAAGATAGTTACTTTATTGGGGCTAAAGGCGGGTGGTTTGATCCCAGACTTGATAAAACGGCCCGGGACGTTTTTTTCCGCGAAGCCAATCGAAAGAAAATCAAATTTATTCAACTATTTGATTATGAGGTAAAAGAGCAAATGCCGGATTTTCCTCATTATTTTCCAGGCGATTTAAAATATCGTTTTCTGCCTAAGAAATATTCAACTTCTTCCGGGGTTGGGATCTTTGGTGATTATGTGATTACTTATACTGGGTTAGGTGTGATTGGTCGAATTAATGAAAATACTGTATTTTTTATTTTACATAGCAAGGATCTTGCCGAAAGTTATCGCACTTGGTTTTGGTATATGTGGGAACAATCAGAAGAAGATAAAAAGAAAAAGGCTTGATCTTTATTAAGTTTTTTGCCATAATAGTTTGATTCCATGGATATATCGACACTCTCAAAACAACTGAATATGCCAGTCACCCAGCTTCGTTACAAAATCCGCGAAGCGGGTTTCCATGTATCGCCTAAAGCCAACAAGATCGATAACCTTTTGGCCAAACAGATTTTAAACGCGCTCAACCAGCGGGTGGAAATCAAACCAAGCACAGAACCAAAAGAAGTGGTTTTGCCGAAAGTCATGTCAGTCAAAGAATTGGCCCAGATTTTAAATTTAGAGATTTCAGTGGTTATTAAAAAATTGATTCAAAGCGGGGTTATGGCCTCAATTAATGAGGAGATTGATTATGATACAGCGGCTATCGTGGCCGCTGATTTAGGTTTTACCGTTTCAGAAAAAGTTGCTCCAACCGCCCGGTTGGGCTTAGGTTACGTAGTGGAAGAGATAAAGAAAGAATTGTCAGAAAAAGCAGATCAGTTTGTTCCTCGTCCGCCAATCGTAGCCGTGATGGGTCATGTCGATCATGGCAAAACTACCCTGTTGGATACTATTCGAAAAACCAAAGTGGTAGACACGGAGGCCGGGAGAATTACTCAACACGTGGGAGCTTACCAGGTTAATCGCAATGGGAAATTGATTACCTTCCTCGATACGCCGGGACACGAGGCTTTTTCCGCGATGCGAGCGCGTGGCGCGAATGTCACTGATATTATCGTCTTGGTGGTGGCGGCTGATGACGGAGTGAAACCCCAAACCATCGAAGTGATTAATCGAGCCAAGCTTACGGGTACGCCATTGATTGTCGCGATTAATAAGGTTGATAAACCTGATTCGAATATTGAACGAGTCAAAAAAGAACTGTCAGACTATGGAGTGCTGATTGAAGAATGGGGTGGCAGCGTGCCGGTGGCTAAAATTTCGGCCCTGACTGGCGAAGGAGTGAATGAACTTTTGGATTTAATTTTACTCCAATCTGAGGTATTGGATCTGAAAGCCAACCCGCAAGGATCGACTCTGGGAACGGTAATCGAATCTCATATGTCAAGAACGATTGGATCAACCGCAACTGTGCTGATTCAAAACGGGACTTTAAATTTGGTAGACATCGTGGCCGTTGGCAAGGCTTTCGGAAAAATTCGTTCATTAACCAACGGGCCAGGGCTGAAAGTAAAAACTGCAGGTCCAGGCGCAGCTGTTGCTATTACCGGGCTGTCGGACGTGCCCAACGTTGGCGATATCTTAAAAACTTACGCCACCTTAGATGAGGCCAAAGTTCATGCGACTGCTTTGGTTAGGGCCGAACGCGCGAAGAAATTTAGTGGCAAAAAACAGTTGAATATTTTGGGCAAAGATTTAAATCTAATTATCAAAGTTGATGTCCAGGGAAGCTTAGAAGCCATCAATGAAGCCTTGGCCAAACTGAAAAATTCAGAAGTGAAGATTAATATCTTGAGCGAAGGGGTGGGGGAAATTAACGAAAATGACATATTGAGAGCCGCGGCAGCGGATGGAATCGTCATTGGTTTTCATACCCGCATGTCAGTGCAAGCTGCCAAATTAGCCCAAAGCAAGGCGGTGACTGTTCAGCTTTATGATATCATTTACGAATTAGTGGAGGATTTAACCTTGGAAGTCGTCGAAATGCTAACTCCGGAGGTTCTTCGTACCGAGCTCGGTCGGGCTAAAATTTTGGCGATTTTTCGAACTGAAAAAGACAAGATGATTATTGGAGGTAACGTTGCGGAAGGAAAAATTAAAGACGGTGTAGAATTTGAGATTAAAAGAAATGATCAAATTGTCGGCAAGGGTTTGGTTTTGGAACTGCAGCAAAGTAAAATTAAAACGAACGAAGTACTCAAAGGTTCGGAATTTGGTTGCAGCGTAAAAACATCAAATAAAATTTTAGAGGGTGATATCCTAGTCATATTTGAAGAAACGGTGAGAAAAAGAACCTTGTAATACTTATGACAAGAAGAACTAAAAAGGTTTCAGCGTTGATGCATAAAGTTATTGGAGAATATTTGTTGCGACTGGAACTTCCTTTTTTAACTACTATCAGTAAAGTGGAGGTCACATCTGATTTGAAGTGGTGCAAGGTTTGGGTTACGATCATGGGCCCGCCCGCGGCCCAACAAGAAACCTTAAAGCGCATATCAGCCGATTTATTTGATTTACAAGAGGAACTTTTACACCAACTAAGAATGAAAATTATTCCCAAAGTCTCATTCGTGTTAGACCACGCCGAAGAATATGCTTCGCATATTAATGAATTGATTCGTAAAACCCATGAGGAATAAACAGGATTTTATCAAAGCCCTGGATTTGATCAAGCAGTCGCATAAAATTTTTCTAACCACCCACGAAGGCACCGATGGAGATGATTTGGGTAGTCTGCTGGCTTTGAAAAATTATTTGGAACAAATTAATAAAGAGGTTTTTGCGGCAGTGAAAGGGGGAATTCCAAAGAATCTGGTATTTTTACCGGGAAGCGACGAAGTGGAAGAGGAATTCCCTAGTGATTATATTGATTTGGTGATTACTTTTGGCTGTAATAAACTCGACAGGCCTGGGTTTCCCCAGTTGCTTTCCTTTCAAGGTTTTATAATTAATTTTGACCATCATCCTGACAATACTAATTTTGGCGCGGTAAACGTTGTTGACCCGACAACATCCGCGGTTGCTGAATTAATTTATTATTTTTTATTATTCACCCAAGCCCAGATTAATAAAGAAATCGCTACTAATTTGCTAACCGGAATTTTTACCGATACTGGCGGCTTTAAACATGCGAATACTTCCGCGGAAGCGTTGGAGGTTGCCGCCGAGCTTTTAAAAAAAGGGGCAAGGATCGATAAAATCGCGCTGCAAACTATGGGACGAAAAAGACCATCGGCGATCAAGGCGTGGTCTCGGGGTTTGGAAAATGCCCGGTTTGATCCGGAAAAAAGAATGGTGTTTTCGGTTTTGACGGAAGAGGACTTAAAAGAAATCGGAGCGTCGGATGAAGATTTAGACGGGTTTGTAGAACTTTTAAATAATATGCCCCAGGCTCGGTTTTCGCTCTTGTTGCGCCAGGATGGTGATACAGTTAAAGGTAGTTTACGTTCCGAGCCGCATAAAAAAGTTGATGTTTCAAAAATCGCCAAATCTTTCGGCGGCGGCGGGCATAAATTGGCCTCCGGATTTAAAATCAAAGGGAAGCTGCGACGGGAGGGAAATGCTTGGCGGATCAGTTAGCATTGTGTTAAAATTAATCAGCGATTTTAACATTTATGCCAGGTGGTGAAAATTTGATAACTAATTTCGCTGAGCGAAATTAGTTAAAGAAACCCTGGCCTAATTTTACGCATTAATCAAATTTCTACTACCTGGTATGGCCAGAAAAAAACACCAAGATCCATCGGACTTTGTTCCGTTTAAGCGACCGCAGTTAAATTTAAAACAAGACACCCGCAAAGGTGTTGCGATTGTATTATTTGTGCTTTTAGCTCTGTTGTTTAGTTTAAGCTTGATTGGGTTGGCCGGGCCATTTGGCAACGTTGCGAATCAAGTACTAAAACTGGCCTTCGGCTGGGTGGCTTATTTAGTTCCAGTGATTTTTTTAATTGTTGCAGCGGCCTTGATTCAGAAAAACCCAGAAGCGGAACCATCTTCGGTTTCAACCCATGCGTATGTCGGGGCAGTGTTGTTAACCTTAACTTTGACCGGCTTTTTGCACCTTTTGGTTATTCGCAGCGACACAGCGGCTGCTTTTGAGGTAGTAAAAGAAGGCTCGGGTGGTGGATATTTGGGGGTAATAACCAGCTATCCACTTATTCAGTTGATGGGTTTTTTGGCCAGTTTGATTGTATTATTAGCTGGCATTATTATTTCCGTGCTGGTTACCTTTAATATTTCATTTTTTGGGTTGTTTAGAAAAAGTGAGTCAATTGGGCAAACGGCGATTAAAACTAATGGGCAGTTAAAGATCAATAATGCGGTGAACGCTGGTTTTACCAAAGAAGCTGTGGGTGAGGTAAATCGCGCCATGAAAGATAGAGGAGAAGTGACTGTTAACGGACTGGATGAATTAAAAGTGGGGAAAAAGATTAAACTTGCCGGACCGATTGATAAAAATTGGAAATTTCCACCCCTTGAGCTTTTGGAAGACGTTAAGACCAAAGTTGATTCAGGTAATATTGAGGTCAATGTTGCCATCATTCAAAAGACTCTGAATGATTTTGGCATTGAGGTTGAGATGGGAGAAGTGAACGTCGGTCCAACAGTGACGCAGTATACTTTTCGACCCGCGGTGGGAGTCAAACTTTCTCAAATTGCCAGCCTACAAAATGATTTAGCATTAGCGCTGGCTGCCAGCTCTTTGCGAATGGAGTTGCCGATTCCAGGGAAAGCCTTGGTGGGAATTGAGATTCCGAATGTTTCTAAGGCGTCTGTTCATATTAAAGAAATTATTGGTCATCCAATCTTTGTTGAAAATTCTTCCAAGCTTGCTTTCGCCCTGGGTCGTGACGTGGCCGGACATCCCATGGTGGCTGATTTGGCTAGAATGCCGCACTTGCTGATTGCCGGCGCTACCGGCACCGGTAAATCAGTAGCAATTAACTCCATCCTTATGAGTTTTTTGTATCGGACCACTCCCCAAGAATTAAAATTTATCATCATTGATCCAAAACGGGTTGAGTTAAATTTGTATAATAATCTGCCGCACTTATTAACTCCAGTAATTATCGATCATCAAAAAGCCGTCAATGCTCTCAAATGGACAGTGGCTGAAATGGACCGGCGCTACAAATTATTATCTGAAGTTCATAAACGAAACATTTCGGAATACAATAATTCGACATTAATTCATTTGCCCTACATTCTAGTCGTGGTTGATGAGTTGGCCGATTTGATGAGCGTCGCTCAAAATGATGTGGAAGCTGCAATTGTTCGGTTGGCTCAGATGGCTAGAGCGGTGGGTATTCATTTGGTGGTGGCGACTCAACGACCGTCAGTCGACGTGATTACTGGACTTATTAAAGCCAATATTACGGCTCGAATGGCCTTTGCCGTGGCCAGCCAAGTTGATTCGCGAACTATTTTGGACATCGCTGGGGCCGAAAAGTTATTAGGTTCCGGAGATATGTTATACATAACAGCAGAACTGTCAAAACCGAAACGCATCCAAGGCTCGTTTGTTAGTGAGAAAGAAATCAAAAAAGTGGTTGGATTTATTAAAGACGAATCCGGCAGCATTAGTTATGACGAGCAGATAACCCAAAAACCACAACGTGACGTTTTAATTCCTGGATTTGACAATTCAAACGATGATGATGACGAGTTGCTTTCGGAAGCGATGGAGGTTGTGCGCGCTGCTAAGAAAGCCTCGGCTTCTCTCTTGCAGCGACGGTTAAGAGTTGGTTATGCTCGTGCTGCCCGGTTGCTTGATATGTTGGAAGAACAAGGAGTAATCGGTCCAGGCGAAGGAGCCAAGCCGCGGGAAGTTTATGGAGTATCAGAAAAATCTGATGAATCAGATGAAGCGGCCGAATTCGAGAAATCGCAAAAGGGACGTTATGAGGATGAATAGATAAGTTGACCGAGTAATACAACTTCGATGCTTTTGCCTTTAATGGTTTTTGATTATTTAAAATTAAACTATATATTATCGGTTAAAGAGATTAAATAAATTTAGTCTTTAGGCAAAAGCAAAACAAAAACCATTATCGAAGTTGATATACTGGGTTGACAACTTTTTAGCTTCGGTTTAGACTTTATTTATTCGATCCGCCTACGCATAAAGCTTCGGCGGACAGAAGGCGGCTATAGTCCGTTAGAAGTCCGACACGATATCGTGTCGGCAGTCACCCGAGGGTGACTTACTTCTAACGGACTGAAAAAGCCGCTTTTCTATTTTTCTCAATAAATTCACAGATTTGATATAATCCATTCGGGTCATTAGGATTATAATATTATGGAAAACACTGAAAATAAAGGGGAAATAATACTCTATAAAGCTGAAGAAGGCCCAGAACTTAGGGTTATTGTTAAGGATGAGTCAGTGTGGCTGAACCAAGACCAAATAGCTGAACTATTTGGTACCCAAAGGCCAGCTATAACAAAACATTTAAATAATATCTTTAAAAGTGCTGAGGTTAGCCAAAATTCAGTTAGTTCCATTTTGGAACATACTGCTGCAGACGGAAAAACATATAAAGTCCAATACTATAACCTGGATGCTATTATTTCTATCGGTTATAGAGTTAATTCTAAACGTGCGACCCAGTTTCGTATTTGGGCGACCAAGCATCTGCGGGACTATATTCTCAAGGGTTACTTGATCAACGACAAGCGGCTTAAGGAAAACGAAGAATTGAAGTTTAAAGAATTGCAAGGAGCTATTAGTCTCATGCAGCAAGCCTTGGAAGTGCACAGACTCGAAGGATATGAAAAAGATTTGTTGAAGATTATTACCGACTACACTAATACCTGGCTAACTTTGTATAATTTTGATTCCGGAACGTTGGTGCTCGAGGGCGCAAAGAAAAAAGAAATCAAGCACCTCGATCATACGGAAGTGAAAAAGGCGATTGAGCGTTTCCGCACCAGATTGATGAAAGAAAAAGAAGTTAGTGATTTGTTCGGTCAGGAAGTTTCTGAAAAATTATTGTCACTGCTTGGAAACCTTCGACAAACTTTCGGCGGGAAAGATGTCTATCCAACATTGGATGAGAAAGCAGCGCATCTCTTATACTTTGCAGTGAAAAATCATCCATTCATTGATGGCAACAAACGCATTGGCGCTTTGTTATTTATTTTGTTTTTAGTACAGAATAATTATTTAGTTAATAAAAAAGGCGAACGTAAGATTAATGACACGGCGCTCACTGCCATTACTTTGTTAGTGGCGGAATCCAAGCCGGCGCAAAAAGACATCATGATTAAACTAATTGTTAATTTGATCAATAAAAAATGACGCGATAGCGTCACCCTGAACTTGATTCAGGATCTATACAATATGGCCGAAGCCGCTTTATTTCAAACCAAAACCGTTAAGATCGATACTTTAGGGGAATATCTTGTTTTGGTTCGAAAACAATTAAATCTTGATCTAAAGACTGTCAGTTTGCTGTCCCAAATTAAACTTAGTTACTTGGAGGATTTAGAAGCAGGAAATTATTCGAAGCTTCCGGCTGAAGTTTATATTCGAGGTTTTTTAAAAAGTCTGTCGCAACTTTATCGAATTAAAGAACAGATCTTAATTGACCAATATGAAAAAGAACGAGGAATTGAACCCATCACCCAAAAACATAAACCTAAAGTCCGAACTGAATCAGTCTTAACACCCAAAACTTTAATTATTGGATCCAGTTTGCTCATAGGGCTGGTTGCTTTATTGTATGTGGGCAACCAAGTCCGTTCGGTACTTGCCCCTCCTTTTTTAGAAATTGTTGAACCGGGCTCTGATTTGACTATTGATGGTAATAGTCTCGTGGTTTCTGGTAAAACAGAAATTGGAGCAGATGTTTTTATCAATAATCAACAGGTTTTAGCTGATTCCTCAGGCCAATTTAGCGAAAATTTGCTGTTAAGCCCGGGCTTAAATATTGTGGAAATTTCCAGTCAAAATAAGTTTGGCAAAATCAGTAAAATCACCCGACAGATAAATAGCCAAACCCAGACCGTTCCAACTACTCCACCCAGTTCGGTTAATATCACAATTAATATTGGTCCCGGCAGCGCCTGGGTTTATCTGGAAGCTGATGGAGTGGTAGTTCAGCGCGGTACCATGTTGGCCGGTTCTAGTAGAACCGTGACGGCGAAAATCGATATCCTGCTGACCTCAGCTAATGCTGGTTCAACCGTGGTGGTATATAATGGAAAAGATTTAGGGAAGTTGGGCCGGGAAGGCGAAGTGATCCGCAACGTTGAATTTCGATCGCAATAGGTTTATAATTATTTAAGAAAGGGAACGTATGGCTAAGGGTTCAAACAAAATCGCTGACAGTAGTAATTTAGAAGAAGCACTCGCGGGGATTCGAGATAAGTTTGGTGAAGGCTCAATTATGACTTTGCAAAAAAACAAAGCCATGAACGTTGAAGTTGTCTCAACGGGTTGTCTTTCTCTGGATTTAGCACTCGGTGTGGGCGGAATCCCGAAAGGCAGGGTTATTGAAATTTATGGACCAGAAGGATCTGGCAAGACTACCTTAGCTGAACACATCGTGGCTGAAGTTCAGAAAGAAGGCGGGGTGGCCGCGTTTGTCGATGCCGAGCACGCGCTTGATCCAGAACGCGCCAAAGCCGTGGGCGTGAAAATTGACAAACTTCTAATTTCACAACCAGACAACGGCGAGCAAGCGCTCGATATCGTGGAAGCATTGGTTCGTTCCAACAGTGTCGACATTATTGTGGTAGATTCTGTCGCCGCTCTCACACCGCGCGCGGAGATTGAAGGAGAAATGGGCGACTCACACATGGGACTTCACGCGAGACTCATGAGTCAGGCTTTAAGAAAATTAACCGCGATTATTTCAAAGTCGAAAAGCACTGTGATTTTTATCAATCAGATTCGCATGAAGATCGGCGTGATGTTTGGCAATCCCGAAACTACGACTGGCGGGCAGGCGTTGAAATTTTATTCCTCGGTTCGAATCGAAGTTCGCCGGCTTGCTCAGATCAAACAAGGCGAAAATATTGTCGGTAACCGGGTGAAAGCGAAAATTGTGAAAAATAAAGTCGCCGCGCCTTTCAAATCCACGGAATTCGACATTATGTTTGGCGAAGGCGGTATTTCTTTCCTGGGGGATCTTCTTGATACGGCCACGATTCATAATGTGGTGACTAAAACCGGCAATACTTACAGTTTTGGGGAGATGAAACTTGGGGTGGGCCGTGAAAATGCCAAAAATTTCTTGAAAGATAACCCGAAAACGGTGACCGAGATCGAAACAACGGTGCGGAAGAAGGCCAAAGATTCAGACTTGGCACTTTCCGAAGCGGAGTAGGCAAATTGTGCTCTAAAGGTGTGAATAAGTGGACGCGTCAGCGTCCATTCCTGCGGAAGTGGGGACCAATGCCAAATAAAAACCTCAAGAATTGCTGAGGTTTTTATTATTTTCGTCTTGTTTAAATCCAAAAGTTGACAAAGCGCGATTTTTTTGCTAAAATAGTCGTAGAACTTTGAAAAATAAATACAAAAGGGTCCCGCCAGCGGCGGGACAGGTAGCGGAGAAAGCCAAATGCTTAAAAATTGAGCCTTTGGCGTTCTCCACTATTCGTCATAGCTGTTCTAACCCAGCTGACTGTAAAACAAAAACAAAAATCTTTGTATATAAAATAAAATAAATACAAAACAAAAGTTTGTTAGGTTGCGCAAGCGACCACAAGAACAGTGAAGAACCTCACACTTATATAGCGGTTAGATATATAGGCGTTCTTTCTACGGCATCTACAATATGAATGTTGGCCTCTGCTTTTCCTTTTTTGGATAAGCGGGGACGAGCTTCAGTAGAAGCCGCTCACAGGGCGGATCTCGTCACATAATATTTTATTTACGGGCGGTATGATCCGCTCTGTATCCACTAAATAGTTAGTTGACATACAGAGCCAAAGTTGAACCTAGGCTTTTTTTGTTGCTCCGACGTCGGGTTATCGAGTCGGAGCAAGTCCGACCTAGCGTCGGACTTGGCTAAAAATTTAAACGCTTGATATAATGATGACATATGAATAAATCACTAATGGAAGAAAACAAGGTCAAACTACTAGCAGAGCAAAAACAACTGCGAATAACTCTTGGCCACGAAGGCAAGCTTGAAGGGAAGGGAGAATTTCCCGGCGAATATAAACCTACCTTTACCGAACTTGGCAGTGAAGAAGGCGAGAACGCTTCCGAGGTTGAACAGTTCGCCAACGATCTTTCACTAAGTCAAGATTTGGAAGCGCGTCTTACGAAAGTTGAGGCCGCGCTAAAACGGATTGCCGATGGATCATATGGTAAATGTGTGGGGGGAGACGATATCGATGAGGCCAGACTCCGAGCTGAGCCGGCGGCGGAGACTTGCATCAAACATAGTAAATAGTTTTGATGCACAGGAAAATTTTTCTTTTAATTTTACTTGATCAAATCACGAAGCTAATTTTCTGGGGTCGTGATTTTTTTATAGGCTTGCTTCATATTCACCCAGTAAAAAATTTCGGGATATTTTTTTCCTTTAACTTTGGTCTACTTAATAATTTAATAATCATCCTGGCTGCCCTGGGATTTTTTATTTATTATTATTTCAAGCACCGTCGCGGTTTGAAATTCCTCGGACAATCGTCAGCGGTTTTGATTTTTGCCGGCGCGATTTCAAACCTCGCCGACAGGATCTACCTTGGTTACGTTCGAGACTTTTTAGATTTGGGCTGGGCATTTACTTTTAACTTTGCTGATGTGTTGATTGCATTGGGACTATTTTTGTTATTGTTAACTAATAGTTCCGCGAGTGATAAAATAGAATTATGAAACAAATTCTAGGGATTGATGTGGGGGGGACGAAAATCGCTGCAGGTCTTGTGGATAAGTCCTTTCGAGTCAGCAAAATTAAGGTTTTGCGCACTTCTCAGACGGATCTGATTAGCCAGCTTCGGGATCTGGTTTTGTCTTATCATAATTTTGATGCGATTGGGATCGGGGTTCCTGGTCAGGTCTTATCTTCTGGCTTAGTAGTTCATCTGCCGAATATTCAACATCTAAAGTTGGTTAATTTAAAACAAGTATTCCAAAAAAAGTTTTGTGTTCCGGTTAATGTGATGAATGACGCGAAAGCGTTTGCTTTGGCGGAAGCGATTCTGGGTAGCGGAAAAAAATTTAATATTGTCGTGGGTGTTATTTTAGGCACCGGCATTGGGGTGGGGATTGTCATGAATAAGAAAATTTATTTTGGTGCGAATTCGATCGCCGGCGAAATGGGACACTTTGTGATTCCGAATGGAAAAACCTTCGAGCAGTATGTGAAACGGGCGGGTAATTTTAAAAACGCCAGATACGCCCGCAAGTATTTGGAATTATTATTATATTTCATTACCCGATCGTTCGACCCAGAAATAATCATTGTTGGCGGGGGCTGGTCGAGACTGAAGGGTATGCAACAGTTATTTGATGAACTGATTAGAAACAATCAGCGTTTCCAAATCAAAACTCTCGTTAAGATTTCCCAACTCAAGCACGCAGGAATAATTGGCGCCGTCTTGCCCTTGTTTCGGAAATAAAATATAATAGTTTGATTGCGGGCCTGTAGCTCAACTGGTTAGAGCATTCGGCTTATATCCGAACGGTTCCTGGTTCAAGTCCAGGCAGGCCCACCAAAAATTATTCTACCTTGGGGCGATACTGAATTGCTTCCGCCAAGTGCGGAATTTTAATATCCTCTGAACCTTCGAGGTCTGCGATTGTTCGTCCAAGTTTTAAGATCCGATGATAAGAACGCGCGGATAGATACATCTTAATCACGGCAGATTTCATAAAATTTTGACCACTATCATCAAGTTTACAAAACTCCCTGATTTCTCGAATCCCCATTTCTGAATTAGTTTTTATATTTGGGTATTTGGCAAATCGCTTAGTTTGAACATTGCGCGCAGTTTGCACGCGTTTTTGTATATCTGCAGATGATTCGGTTAGATCATCAGAAGCCAGTTTTTCATACTCCACCCTGCCGACCTCGACGCAAAGATCAATCCGATCAAGGAGAGGACCTGAGATTTTTTTTTGGTACTTCATGATTTGTGATGGTGAACAAGTACAGGTTTTGCCCGGATCGGAATAATAGCCGCAAGGACAGGGATTTTGGGCAGCAACCATCGTGAATTGGGCGGGAAAAGTCAGGGTGGCGGCAGCGCGGGCAACCGTAACCACCCCATCTTCTAAGGGTTGTCTTAAGTTTTCCAAAGCCGACCGGCCAAATTCAGGGAATTCATCTAGGAATAGCACCCCCCGATGAGCTAAGGATATTTCACCGGGTTTGGGCATCGAGCCACCGCCCACTAAAGCGATGGACGAAGAAGTATGATGAGGATGGCGAAACGGTCTGGTGGTGACCAGATTCTTGTTCGAATGCAGCAAGCCCGCCACGCTGTAAATTTTAGTTATTTCTAGCACCTCGCTGACCGTGGGTTTGGGTAAAATAGAGGAGAGGGCTTTCGCCAACAAGGTTTTGCCTGTACCGGGGGGTCCGGAAAGCAGGAGCTTATGTTCCTAATTGAACTTGCTTCATCATTTTCAAGGATTTTGCTGTTTTTGAAGGATTTTAGATAATCGCTGTCAACCAATGGTATCTCTGCGTCTATCTCAAATCTCTTGTCCTGCAAAACTATCTTGCTAACCAATAGCCGCAATAGTTGTTGTTTCTCTGTAAAGCTCATTTTCTCTAATTTGGCTTTTACAATCGCACAGTATGCTATGACGGACTTTTCAGCGTCTTCGGGTAAAACCTTGCTTAGCTTGGCTAATAATTCATCACGTTGCTGAATAAAGACGGCTCTTTCCTGGCGAATTTTAGTCATCTCTTTATTCAACTGCTCAAGCGTAATCACCTTATGCCTGTAAGCCTCCAAGACCCGTTCTTCTTCTTGGTCGTAGCTGTTAACCTGCTTTGCTAATTCGTCTATCTGCCCCCGAATTTTGTCTTCTTCCGAATATCGAGAAGATTTAATTTTTTTGACCTGTTCCACAATCAATCTGGGATTCTGTATTGCTCTAGTCAATGCTTCCCATACAGGCTGGTCAAGTTTAGAAGTCGTTATGGTCGGTGCAAAGCACGTTCTTGGTTCTGGGAATGTCTTGCCCCTGTTTCCGCAACGATAGTAAGTTTTCCCGTGGCACGGTATGCCCTGATAAAGACATCCGCACAAACCGCAATACACCCTGCCTCTAAGCAAGTATTCCCGCTTACCGTTTCTGGGAGAAAACGACAAATTATTTGTTATTGATTTTTGAACTAAATCAAAAGTCTTATCGCTGATAATTCTCAAATGTTCAGGTAAGGGTATGAGTATCCATTCTTCGATTGGTCTTGTCCGTCTGCCTGATTTTAACTGTTTGCGAGGCTTCAAATCAGTATTGATGTGTTTGTCAGTTTCAACACATTCTTGCTTGTTGTAATACAGCTTGCATATATAATCAGTTCTATGCAGGATTCTTAGAACCGTGCTTTTCGCCCACTTCGTATTTTTTTTCTTGGTTGGAATTTTTCTTCTCGTTAATTCTCTAACAACTTCTCTGGCGGTTTTCTTTTCATAGGCTACCCAATTAAACATCATTTTAACGACTTCGGCTTCAGATGGAACCACTTCATAATAACCGAATATATTTTTGCTCTTATCACCTTTGATGTATCTATAACCATAAGGCGGTCTGCTCCCGACAATTTTTTTCAGCACCTGAGCTTTATACATTCGCCCTCTCCGAGTTCTTCCCGCTATCATTTCTTTCTCAAACTCCGCATACGACCCCAAAATGTTTATGAGTAAATTCGTTTGGGGGTTCTGCTCGCCAGGATGCTTTCGAAAAATTACCCGCACGCCCTTACGCCTCAGGTCTTTTATTATGATTCCTAAGTGGGTATTGTCCCTTGAAAGCCTGTCTACATCATTGACCAATACGGCCGAGAATAAACCCCTAGTCGCATCCTCTCTTAACTTATCTAACGCCGGACGGTTTAAGATGCCTCCGCTCCAACCATCATCAAGATATTTATAATCATTGATTAGCGAATACTCTCCCTTGCTCTCTTTAGCCAATTTTTCTAACTCGTCGACTTGGGAGTCGATATTTTCCTTCTTTTTCTGCTCTTCCGTTGAAACACGACCATAAATTGTAACATTCATAATTCTAATCTTCAGGTCTTCCGCTTTTCCGAATGTCGTATTATAATACAGACAAACGGTTAGGCGTTACGACGCTTAATTGGTTTCCGCTAAAGACCTACTGCTTATCGGCTTGGGTCTTTTGCTTTTTTGCGACCTTTGCTTGCCTTCTCTTGTCCGCCTGTTGGCAAAATTTTTCATTATACTTGTCAATCTTGCCTCGGACGAACCACCCAGTTGATAACCTTTGCATAAAATGCTCATAAATTATTTACTTTCTTGATTACTTTAATGACTGCTGGATAATCCAGCGACTAAGTTTATTTACCTCCTGCGCTATTTCCTCATACACCCTCCTTATTTTTTCCTGCTCAAGCGGCTTGTCTTCGTAAACAATTGTCCCGAACCTGTCGAACGTTCTGCCGGAAATGATGTCTGCCTTGAAATTTATCCAGCTTCTGCAATAAAACAACGTCTGCTTCAGTTTAGTTTCCATCATCTCACTCGTCATGTTTCCCCACGCCGCTTTAATCGCCGCCGTGACTTGCGGCTTTTTCAGCAATATCGGCACAATTCCCGAACAATGGCTGTCAATCGTTTCTATCGGAATGTCCGACTCGTCAGGTTGGTCTGATATTTCTTCGGCCTTGACCGTCGGCTCTGGGAAATAATTTTCCAACTGCTTGACGGTGAATTGTTTTCGCTTGAAGCGGTCAGTCCATATATGGGCAACTATTTCCAACGTCCATAAGTCACCACGCATACCTCCCATCGCCTTACGCTTGCGGATGGCTCCCACCAGCTCGGCTTCTTTTTTAGATAACCCTGTCGTGTCAGTCGGCAACTTGTTGATGTCCTTCTTGTGGTAAAGATAAGGAACATATCCTCCGCCGTCATAGTCTCGCACGGGACAGAGAGCAAGCTGTTGGACGATTTCAAGAGCAAACTGGCAATCGGCTTGGATTTTTTCTTTCGTCATTGCCGCTATCCGTTTTTTGGAGCCGTACTCTCTGGCAAGCTCCACGATTTTGCCGGTGGCTGGCAAAACTAGGCAATCTTCTGCGGCTATTACCACTATGCGACGAAGGAATGACTGCGGGTCCTGCCGGAATAGGGCCTTGGTTATCTTCAACGCCCTTTGTTCATCGTTCCTCCTAATAGCTTTTTGCAACCCTGATGTCAACAAGTTCGTGGGGAAACCGTTGTGTTCTGGCATTTCGTTTCCAAACAAAGTTTGATTCTTAGCCTTGCCCATAAATTTTTGCTTTCTCCCTCCTGCGTTGGTGGTTTATGATTGAATCATAACTTTTGACCACATGACCGCAAGTAAGAGAAACAAAATTATCCTTTGGCTTCTTTGGGTGGTTGGGCTTTGGTTTGATTAGCCCCCGACGTTCGTAATTTTCGATTTACCGCTTATGACGGCAGGGATGCGATTGTTGGAGTGGTAGGACAGAACCAAGCCCGCCACCGTCCTCCTATGGATTTTGAAACCTTGTGCAAAAATTATGATTTATTTCCCTTAACCCACTTTTGCACCCTAAACGCAAGACTAAACCCTTAATTTTGACAGTCTCTTTCTTCCATAAGTTCACAGGCTTATACAGTCATGTACAGGCAAATTCTTAATTTTTTACAATCTCATTTTCCATAAAATTCTGCGTCGTCTGCGTCGCTGTGCGTCGTTTTTCTCAAGAAACAACAAATTCATAAATTCACAGGCTCGTACAGGCGTGTACAGGCCAAATCTAAATTTCCTACAATTTCATTTTCCATAAATTTTATTGTCGTTCTTGTCGCAATACGTCGTATTTCTCAAGAAACAGCGACATTAAATTGGCGGGACGGACAGGTTTTAACTCTAATCTGAATATATTACTTAATTCGTTTAAGTGAGCACTTTGATGTTGTGGCGGCGTTTACGCCGCCTCTCTCTTTACTTATCTTTTCTTTACTTCGTCTAGGTCTAGGTTTAAGTATCAGTCTAAATATAGAGGGTTGTGAACGAACTATTATTCAAGCTGACCTTGACCTTTAATTGACGGGGCATTTTGCTTGTCACTGTTGTGATTCGAGGACGAAAGTTGTGATGAGTTTGGCGGAACAAGGGTTCGTTTGCGTCTAAGTTTAGGTCTAGGGTCGGGGTCATCTATAACTTTTCTCTCTCCCGTAACCCTGTCAATCACTTGTATTTGCCCGCTCGACAGCATGAGTGGGCATGGATATACGGGAAATGCTCCACCACTTCCCCGATGGGGCTTGAAATATACCCACTTGTGCTTCCGTAGTGATGAGAGGATTTTTCTGGCATTGTCATATTTTATTAACGGTTTGAATTGAGAAACCATGTCTGGATAGTTAACAACGCTTCTGCCCTTAGTAGGATTGGATTTTTGGTATATCCATATAAGCACCGCCCACTCGGAAAGTGTAATTTCGCCACACAAAAACGCTTCGTATGTCTCGTTAGGAATCATCGTGAAGTCTTTCATAACATTTCATCTCATCTTTCTTAATAATTTAGTTCTCCGAGTGGATGATGCTTTTTATCGTCTGAATTGCATCAATCAATTTTTTTGCGTCCATAATGACCTTGTTTTGATAATATCCGCCGACTACCTGTTCGCATTTCTTTGGATTTTCAAAATTAAAATAACACTTGCCATTGCTCCACTCCGATGACGAAATCACCTGACCGGAAGCGTAAAGCACGGCGGCTATGTAGAAATCTTTGGTTTGATATGATTTAGTTTGCATGACATTTCCATAAATTTGTTAAGATTTGCGTAACGACTGGGAATTAAAGTTTTTTTAGTTACGATGAAACTATTCCCCTAAAAGAATCTTAAAGGCCTCAAGGATTTTATCTTCTGAATCTTGGCTGGCAACGTGATTCCAGCTAATTTCGAATTCTTCTTTGGACATAAAATTACAATGCTAATTAAAAACCGACACAAGGCTTGAGTTCACGGTCAGATGAATGCTCAAGCCCTCTATCGGGTCTTTGACCGTGAATTAAATCACTGATTAAAAATAAATTTGCAAAAATAAAACTACATCCAGTATAAGATGTAGCCTATAAAAGTGTCGAAGTCAGTTAAGCCAGACTTAAGTGTCTTTTTCTATAAATTCCTTGAACCTTCGTATTAACTTTGAAATATATGAAGTGTCGTATGTTATTCCGAATTCTTTTTTTATACTTGTCTTTATATCCTTATGTTTAATCCCATTTAGTGCCTGTTCATGTGCGAATTTGGCAATTATCCAGTTCGTTGATTTTCTTGAACGCCTATTTGCAACATAATTGGGTAAAAAATGTTGGAATTTTTTAATCATAGGCCACAAATCAAGCCAATCTTCCTGGGTAGTCGAGGGGTTTAGATTATTAACGGTAACTCTCAAGTCCTTTGTGTGAAGCTGAACCGAAAGCTCGTTTTTCGGCTCGATGTTTCTTATACGTTCGCTTTTTGCAAAATAATCCCACAAAAATAATATATTATAAACCGGATTTGATTTTAGGCCCTCCTTCTTAAGTAAATTTAGGTCTGAAATAATTGCTTCGCCATTTTTATAAAAGACTTTATTTTCCCATGCTCTATATTCCTTATAAATATCAAAACCGTTCTCTGGGACTCCCCACTTTTTTCGTAATTTAATTATGCCCGATTGAAAATCCGATTTATATCTCAATAATTCAAGTTTGCTAATCGGGGTGGATTTCTTTTTTTTCAATGTTATTCAAAATAATAATTCTGACCGCAACTATTCTTTGAATTTTATTTAGTAATACTCGGCTTGCTTAATCCGCCCTTACGCCCAGCTCTTGCCGCTTTCTTTCTGTCATTGGCAAAGTTGCCTGGGTTATTACGCTTGCCCTGGGCCTTGCCGCCTTTCCTACCCGATTCGGCGTGTCCTTTTGAATTTCCGTACCAAGCCATAAAAATTTATTCCTTAAATTCCCAATTATTTTCATACTGCTCGACTGTCGGAGTTGGAATTGCGTATTGTTCGGCTTTCAAACCGATACGAAACATACGCATTGGGTTATCATTGCCTCCGTTGCTCCTGAATAACTGATGTTGCACCTTAACGTATTCAGCCACCGCTTTGCTTGGGACGATAAAGAAACGAAAGACGTTAGTATCTCTGCCAATGTTGACGAAGCAGTAAAAAAGATTAGGGCTGGTTATGGTTTCGTGCTTATCACCCATAATCCAGGCACTGACTATCTTGCCAAACAATTTGGAATTTGAACCTTGAGAGCGTGAGCTGGCAAAGTTGGTTTTAACCTCCAACTGATACATTTGATGATTCTTGGGATTGGAAACCAAAATATCAACGCTTTTGGTATGACCCAAGGTCATGTTTGCGTCGTAACCACGCAAGGCCAGTTGGGAAAGCACGGCAAATTCGCCAGCCAGGGATATGGAATTCTTGTTGATTTTGTTCTCAAGGTCTTTTGCCATAGATAAATTATATCCCGATTTCAGATTAAATTAAATAGCTGCCGTTTCTTCTGAAAATGGTTACACGTAACTAATAAACCGTGAAGCCCCAAGATTCGCTGTATTTTGCTAATCGCTTGCCTGATTGCCAATCATAAATGTCCACCCAGTAAAGGTTGGTTCCCTTCTTGTAGCCGACATAGTAGGCAAAGGCTTTTGCGGCGGTTTCCTTGGCTTCAATGTCCTGGGCATCCCAATATGGCTTGCTTACATAGACCTGGTTTAGGCTTGGGTCTGTTTTCTTGACCAGTCCCGCCTTGGTTAAATCTTCCATCGCTTTTTCAACCTTGGCGAAGTCTACCGTGGATTGCTGGGGAGTGGAAACCGAAGAGGATTCATTTCCGCCTAGAGACATAACTGCAACTGAAACTATTATTATGAAAAAAATAGCCGAGAATAAAATTAAACAGCTTCCCGTTCCCAACTTTTGATGCAAAATCCTTTTTGGCTTGTCTACTGACAATGAAGGATTGTTGGCAGGATTCACCAAATTACTTTTGCAATGCTTGCAAATTTTAGCTTCGTTTTGAATCTCCTCCGCACAATATGGGCATTTCATAAATTTTTTCTTTCTCTGGAGGTGGGCAACATAAAGCCCCCACCAGTGATGCCTTACGGCACCTATATGGGTTTCCCCATATAACCTGAAACAGGACCTGGTGAGGGTTCAATATGTTTCAGGTTTTGAGTCCATGTCTTTCAATCAAAAAATTGAAAGATTTAGGTCTTATTAAATTGTGATGTTATTATATCATTTTATATGGTTTGTAAATAGTGCTACAATATAGAAAATCCTTATGAGTAAAAGTAAATATAGTGAGGCACAAATAAAAACTATGCTGGATATGAGGTGGGGGCGAAATGGCTATCACCGTCATACTTTGGAAGAAATAGGTAACAAGTTTAATGTGTCCAGAGCAAGAATTCACCAAATACTACGGCCTGATGGGTTAAGGGGAGAGTCAACGGGAAGCTCGGAAGTTTTTACCTGCCCCCAGTTAGTAAAGCAGCCTTGGTTTCCCATTAAATCAGTTATTACCTTGAGGAAGCTGATTGATGGGGGCAAAATAAAAGCACAACTCTCTAACCCCACGACGAAAATAAAACGCTACCTTATAGATAAGGCAGATGTTATGAGGTATTTAGATTCGGTAACTAAACCGTCCAACTATGAATAAGAATAAAATTAAAATTACTGGTGCAGACCCCGAAGAAACTTTACATAAATCCTTAGCTACCAAGGATGTTTATTTCTATACCGATGGAGAAAATGGATTTGAGTTATTATCTAGAGAAATATTTAAGAAAAAGAAGATAGTTTTACATTACCCGTATAACCGCAAGACTGGAGAGAATAAATACAAATTTATTCAATGCATTGAGTACCACGAGATGCCCGAAACCCTACCCAGGGGATTTCTAAAAACTTGGGCAAATGGTTATGGATTTACTAGAGAATTAAGTCCGCTAATTTACTTCCTTGAAGAGAAGTGCCCCATCATCTCAAATATAATTGTATCTTCTAAATTAGCTAGTGAATTTTTTCCCAATAGAAACAAAATTGTATTTAACGCTTCAGATTTAGATAAGGCCTACAACCGTATCTCACCACTTCTTAAAAGACACAGACAAGAGATTAATATTCTTGCCAGTGATATTCTTCATTCAATATTTCCTAAGAAATTTGAAATTGAAGATAAAAAATATGTAACTGGCTCCCTAGGCAACTACATTGAAGAGAACCGATTAACGAATGAAAAACTCTCTGATTATGATATTGACAAGATAACACAGCTTATTCAGACACTGCCAAATTCAAATGTGTCTCACGAAAAAGTTATAGCTACAAAGGAAGCTATTGATAAGGTGTTCATCGAAACTATTTTAGAAAATTTTAATGCTTTAATTGAACAAAAGACTGAAACAGAAACGCTGGAAAAAAAATGGCAGGCGTTTTTCAAAGAGAACGGCTGGATATTCTCTCAGCTCTTTTCTTACCCGATGGTTATTTTTAAAAACCAAGCCTATGTAGGCGGCAAAAGTTTCGAAAACAAAGGTGGTAAGTACGCAGATTTTATTTATAAAAGCGAGTTCTCAAAAAACTTAGCCATAATTGAAATTAAAACTCATAAAAGTAAGCTTCTTGAGGGAAGACCTTATCGTGGCAAGGACGTGTTTTCAATCAGTAGAGGTTTAAGCGGAGCAATCAACCAGGTGCTAGACCAGAGACATACTCTCCAAAAAGATTTTTACTCAGTTATGAACGGCGAGGATATAGAATCGTTTAACTCAAAATGCATTGTAGTGGCTGGGAATGTCTCTGATTTAAAAAAACCACAACTAAAATCTTTTGAACTTTTCAGGAACAGTAATAAAGATGTTGAGATTGTCGGTTTTGACGAGCTACGGCGTAAGATTGAAATTATCCTTAAGCTCTTCTCTACAACTCCTGCATCAAAAGGCTAATCACTTACAACCTATATTTATAATAAACCTATTATTTTATGATGAATAAATTTTTGAGATATATGTCATGTGTATTTTTACCATAGCTCACCACTAAACCGTAGTGAGAAGTTTTATATTTATTTCTAAGATGCCACATATCTACCAACCTGACTTCTATTCCAGTGTTTCTACAAATAGTTCTATAGATATCCTGCAAATCATTATGGTTTAGTTTTCCTTTGAGTCGAGGCGGTTGTATAGGCAATGTAAACTTTTTCTGCATGCCCTAATCATACCTGAAAATTACCTAAGTTTGTATTTCCTGTAAGTATAAAGAGAAGAAGTTGGATGCCTAACAGGAGCTTTTAAACTTAACCATTAAGTGCTAGAATAGAGAAACAAAAATAAGATTTTATGCAAGTTGTAGACACTTACTCATTCAAAGGCGGAGAAAAATTTATAAAAGTAAAACACCCAAAAGAATTGAGGGAAGTTTTGGGTGCAATTGAAAGTTTAGATGCTACTGTCTGTTTGGTAAAGGAAAGTCAAGAAAAAACGATGAAGGGTAAACTTTTATTTTCTCCTTCTACTATGAATAAGTTGCTTAAAACCACTATGCATGCAAAGGGTTGGACTGAAAAAGCGGTGGGGAAGAAGAAGGCTTTTACCGAACCTCGTCACGCATTCGGTAATAATAGGTTTAGAGAAATGGACGGGATAAAAAATAATGTTGGTTTGGAAATCCAGTTTGGGAAATACGCTTTTATGGGTTATGATATTTTTTCCAAGATGGTGATTTTTAATAAAGTAGGTTTGATTGAATGTGGAATTGAAGTTGTGCCTGGACATAAATTAGCCAGACAAATGTCGACTGGTGTTTCTGATTTTGAACAACTTTTAGTAGACTTTGAATTCCGGGGTGAAAGCAATATCGATATTCCAGTATTTGTAATTAGTCTAGGACTTACTCCAGAAGAAGAAATTAAGTGTTCAAAACTTCGAAAACTTTTTGAAACTGATAGAGAAGCGGCCTTAAAAATACTTAAACTAACAACTTATAATGGTTCACCTCCTGGACCCAAACAATTTTAACCTTGCTTTAGTAAATTCTTCAGGTGTTTTTGATAAATTGGAATTTTCTGCTTTATAAACTTCAGTTCCCATAATTCGCCGTTTCAGTGTTCCATTGACGGCTTTTATAATTCTATCTTTTGCAATGTCTAGGTATTCTTCCATTATGTCAGAACCATATGCCTTTCTATTATGCAAAACGGCAGCACACAAAGCACTTCCGACACCTGCATATGGGTCGTAAACTATATCGCCTTCGTTGGTCATTGATAAAACCAATCTTTCTACTAACTCTATTGGAAACTGACAAGGATGAGAAGTTTTTTCTGGATGATTGCTTTTAACATTTGGGATTTCCCATACGTCTGACGGATTTTTACCTAAGGGGTTGCCAGAAAATTCTCCGTGCTTCCCATTTTTTTTGAAATTCTTTTTGCCAGGGTATTTTTGTGGCACACGGATTGGGTCTAAGTTAAAAGTATAATCATCAGTTTTTGTGAACCATAAAATACTTTCGTGGCGACCTGAAAATCTGTAGGTTGAATGCAGTCCGTGACCGAAATGCCAAATGATTCTGTTTCTTAGTTTCAATCCAAACTTCTTACCAATCGGATATAGAAGAGTGTCCAGTGGAAAAACTTCTCCATCTTTAGCGATATGATTCCCGACTTGCCAACACAAGCTTCCCTGGTCATCTAAAATTCGAACACATTCCTTGAACGATTCTTCCTGCTCGGCCAGATATAAATCAAGGTCTTTTCTTTTTTCGTATGCTTTTCCTATATTGTAAGGAGGAGATGTAATTACAAGTTTGACTGATTTGCTTGGTAAGGATTTCATAAAATCTAATCTGTCCCCATGAAACAAAACTACATCGGAGGCATCAGAATATTTCTCTGAAAATTTTAACTTATTTTTGGGAAGTAAGTTTAGGTTTTCTGTTGTCATATTTTGAATTTTATCACATTATTACGGCTAACTAAAGTTAATTGATTCAAAGACCTTATAGTATCGTGGTAAATCTGCCTTCTGCTTTATATTATCATTGTATACTTCAAGCATTTGGATACTTTTATGTCTTGTATACCGACTCACTTCCAGCAAATCTCCCTTGTAGCTGTTAATCAATGCCGTAGCGAAATAATGTCGGAAGCCGTGAACACATCTTTCAATATCCAAACTTTTAAGGCTCTTCTGCACAATCTGTCTTAGTCCTCTGGTTGTCAGGCGATGGTTTCTACTACCGTTGCTGATACTTACGAACAAAGCTCCATCAGCTATTTTATTTACTTTCAAGTATTCACTGACTGCTTTGACTGCTTCGGGATGCAAATGAACTATTTCCCGGTCATCTTGCCCCTTCCCCAAAACGAAAGCGGTTTTGGCTACTAAATCTAAATCCTTGAAGTCTAACCTTACTATCTCAATCTGTCGCAGGCCGTTAAGCGTGAGTAACGCTATAATGGCTCTCAGTCTAGTATTCTGTGGAGTGGAGGGAAGCTCACGCAACCAACTTACCAACTTCTGCATTTCTTCTTCATTCAAACCTTCTTTTTTATGTTTGTGATTTTCTTTGAAGGTCTTTATGTTCTGAGTGATGTCTGATTGCATCACACCAAGGCGGCTAAGTTCTCTTAAAAAGATTTTGGCGACAATCAAAAATTTATTTTTCGTGGAAGTAGACACATCATTTCTTCCAGCTAGATATCGCTTGTATTCTAAATAACTGTTGCGACTAAAATTATTTCTACGGATGTAATCCACGAATAATCCAACTCTGTATTGATAATCCTTTCTGGTAGATTCGCTTACATCCAAATTATCAAAAATCTTCTTAGCGTTGTCGTGATTTGCTTCAGGGCTTAAAGTTAAATCTTTTTGCATAAAATTACATTTTCATTACTTATTTTGTAAAATCTATCGAATGGAAAGCCCAACGTCAAGTTTTGGTTAGATATAAAAATGCCTATCTTTTTACGGATATTGGCTTAATTATCTTGAACTTAACGGATGTTGAATTAGGAATATAACTTAAGAATATTGTGCCCACCCGCAGCGGCTATTTCTAGCGCCCGCTTCGCGGCTTCTTGGCCCTTGATTAATTTCATGTCGAATAAAGTTTCGGGGGATTTTAAGAATCGGTTCCAGTTTGGTTTGGGCAAAGGAGCTATTTTAATCAAATTTTGCAAATACCCGATAATCTCATAAAGATTTTTGATTGGAATGATTTCGATTCCATCGACTAAGCCGGCTTCTTGGTTATTGTCTTTCGGAATGAATAATTGCTTAAAGCCAAGTTGTTTGGCCATCAAAGCAATTGGCAAAATGCCAGAGACCGCTCTCAAATTGCCATCTAAGGCTAATTCGCCAACGAATAATTTGTTTTTGGGATCAAAAAAGATTTGGCCGGAATTCAGCAAAATTGAAATCGCGATTGGCAAATCAAAATGGGTGCCATTTTTGGGCAAGTCCGCTGGGGCTAAATTCACCGCCACCCGGCTGGGCGGGAAAATCGCGTTAGAATTTTTAATTGCCGATTTGACTCGCTCTCTAGCCTCTTGGATCGCAGTGTCGGGAAGCCCAACGACAATTACTTTTGGCAGCCCCCCTGAGATATCTACTTCCACCTCTACCGGTGCAGCATCAAGCCCCACTAATGCTGCGGAAAAAACTTTAGTTGTCATATGTATCTAATTATCATTCAAAGAGGCCTGCTAAAAGCAGGCCTCTGCTAATTATTTTGCTTTTTCTTCCATGAACCCGACGGCTTCCTCGACAGCTTGTCGGAAACCGCTAACTTCGTTCTCAAAAATATTGAGATAGCTTTTCTTTTTCTCTTCCCCATTAATTTCTGATTGGGTGATCTTTAAAAACGGCTTGTCGTTTTTCGCAGATTTGACGTCGAAAAAATAGGTTCGACGTCCGGCAGAAACCCTGGTTGAGAAAAGTGCTGGTGCAAATTCTTGCATATAGTTTTTTCCTTAATGATTTAACAATAATCCATTGAATCTATCATTGACGATCAGTGGGACTCCGGACAGGCTGGAAACTTCAGAAACTATAGTTTGAAGTTTGCAATTATGATGCACTTCATTCGAGCAGTGGGCGCATAACCCTTTTAACTGCGCGATGATCGTGTATTTTTGTTTCTCCAACTCACTCATACTTACTCCATGCGTCTGATAACTCCGATTACTTTGCCCTGAATCGACCATTCATGTTCAGGGTAGATATTTGGATATTCCTTATTTTCGGCTTTTAAATAAAACTTACTGTCTTTTTTAACCAATCGTTTGACCGTGGCCTCATCCTCTAATAGGGCGACGACGATGTCATTAACTTCCGCGAGTTTTTGTTGTTTTACTATTACTAAATCCCCATCCAGAATTCCCGCGTCTTTCATACTCATACCGATCACTCGGAGTAGGAATACATCTTTTCGTCCTTTGATTAAACTGGCGGGTAAATTTAACCAATCTTCAATCTGTTCTTCAGCCAGCATGGGTAGTCCGGCAGTAATATGACCTAAGAGGGGAACGCTAAATAATCCACGACCGATTGGTTCGCCTTCCGGATTTAAAACTTCGATACCGCGAGCTTTGTTTGATCGCCGAATATAACCTTTCGTTTCCAAACTTCGTAGCAATTTAACCACGGCATTTTTAGATTTAACTTTAATAGCCTTGGCAATTTCCGAAATAGAGGGAGGTAATCCCTTGGTTGTGATTTCGTGCGTTAAATGGTCTAGTAATTGTTTTTGCCTAGGAGCTAGTTCATTCATAGTTTTAAATTATCAATTTTGAATTTCGAATGAATTTTCAATAAATGAATTTTGTTTTTAAAGTCTTTCCTGGAGCTTGCTCCATTTGCTTCCATGTAATTAGCACCCACACTTGTTCCCGATCTTACTAGTTGATTAATTATGGGTTTTGAAATAGCGGTTTGCTCTAGACTCGTACATAATTCTATGGTGTTTTCGCCAAATTTAGCAGTTCTTTCTTCCGAATCGTACTTTTTATTAGAATATTCGTTCATTAGATATTGATTCGAAATTACAAACTCTAAATTTAAAAACTTATTTTACCCTGGAAGGGGGCGAAGAAACCAGTGTTATTCCGGCGGCGTGGTTTCACACCAGTTTCTTCGTTCTACATCTTCCATAATCTATGGTAAACGATCGTTCACCTACTGTCAAGAACCTTATTTTTTGGGCTTTTGTGATCATTTATTATTTTTTATCAACAGGCTATAATATAAAACATGACTATGAAAAAAGTTCGCAAAGCAGTTATTCCGGCGGCCGGCTTCGGCACCCGGTTTTTACCGGCAACCAAGGCCCAACCCAAGGAAATGTTACCGGTTGTCGACAAACCGATTATTCAGTATGTCGTGGAAGATGCAGTTTCTGCCGGCATTGAAGATATTATTATTGTCACTGGCTGGTCTAAACGTAATATCGAAGATCATTTTGATTATCCATTTGAATTGGAGAAACGATTGGAAGAAGCGGGGAAACTCAAAGAAGTTGAAGAGATTCGTCGAATTGGTGATTTGGCTAATTTTACATACATTAGGCAAAGAGGACCAATTGGTAATGCAACCCCGATTTTGAATGCGAAACATTTGATAGGTGACGAACCATTTATGGTGTTATGGGGTGACGATTTTATGGATGCGACTCCGACCCGAGCGCAACAACTAGTGGCGACATACGAGAAGTTTGGAGGAAGCGCAGTGCTTAGTTGTATCAAAGCCACTAAACCCCAAGATTATGATCGTTATGCTTTTGCTGCCGGGAATATAATTGCGGATGGAGTAATGCAAGTCAATCAAATTATAGAAAAGCCAGGTAGGGGCAAAATAAATTCAGATTTGGCGATTCCCGGTGGAGCTATATATAGTCCAGAAATATTTGAGGCTATTGAGGAAGCAAAACGTCGGCTGGAAAAGAGTAATAGTGGGCAAGAGCTGGTCTATGTTGATGCGATCAATATACTATTGGAGGAGCAGAAAAAATGTTATGGAGTGGAAATAAAAAATGGTAAATTTTATGATTGCGGGAATAAATTAGAATATCTAAAGGCAGTAGTAGAGTTTGGTTTGAAACACGACGACTTGCGAAAAGAATTTAAAGAGTTTTTGAAATCTTTGAAATTTTAGACTTTTCGCGCCTTTTGGAGTAAAATAAAGACTAGTAAAGTTATTTTAGAAAACAAACGTGAATAATAAAAAATACTATATTTTAGGCGGGATTTTGGTTCTGCTGCTGATCGTGGCCGGTGCCTTATTTTTTAGCGGGGGCTCTGGCCCGCGCCCTCTTTCAGATAAAGTCACTTTAACCTGGTGGAAGACTTTTGAAGAGAATGAAAATGTGCAGGATTTGATTTCTGATTATCAATCGAGTCACAAGAATATCCAAATCACATTTGTCAAAAAAGACATCACGACCTACGAGCAAGAATTAGTCAACGCCATTGCGGCTGGCACGGGACCTGATATTTTCTCGATTCATAACGATTGGCTACCGAAGCATTCAGACAAACTCTCCCCCATGCCGAGTGCGCTGATGAACTTAAGAACATATAAAGATACTTTTGTGGATGTCGCTTATTCCGATTTTGTGAGGGAAGATAAGATTTTTGCCATCCCTCTTTCAGTGGATGTCATGGCTCTTTATTACAATAAAGATCTATTGGGATCGGCTGGCATTTCCCAGCCCCCCTCCACTTGGGCTGAAGTAATCGCTAATGTGCCAAAGTTAACCAAAATTTCCCAACCGGGCAGTTTTTCCCGTTCGGGGATAGCCTTGGGGACTGGTAGTAACATTAATCGGGCTGTGGATATTTTGTCTTTACTGATGCTACAAAACGGCACGAAATTTTATTCCGACGATTTTAATTCCGCAACTTTTGATCAGCAGCAAGACTTGGCGGGTAGCGATAACAACTTCAATCCCGGCGAGGCGGCGCTGTTGTTTTTTACCCAATTTGCCCAGCCGGCCAAAACGACCTATAACTGGAATGCTAAATCCAATTTTAGCGTAGACGCCTTCACCCAAGGGAAAGTCGCCATGATGATTAACTACTCTTATATGATTCCCGTGATCATGGACAAGGCGCCGAATTTGAATTGGGACGTAGCGGCAATTCCTCAAACCAGCGAAGCGGGATTGAAAGTTAACTTTGCCAATTACTGGGGGGAAGCGGTTTCGCGAACGTCCAACAATTCTGAGGCCGCTTGGGATTTTTTGAAGTTTATTTCCGGTCAGACGGAATTGAATAAATATTACGCCAAACACAAACTGCCGGCTTCCCGCAAAGATATTCTGCCTATTCAAGCTTCGGATACCCAAATCGGCGTGTTTGCCGAAAACGCTTTGACTGCGCGCAGTGTTTATAAGCAAGACGCCAATTTGTTTGAAAGCGTATTTTTGAAAATGATTGATGACGTAATTTTAAGAAATTTTGAAGCCAATGAGGCGCTGCGCAATGCCGCCCAACAAATCAATTTAAATTTGCAAAGACGATGAGGTTTATGGTATAATGTAGAAACTTTACGATTGTCTAAACTTCAGTGAAACCAAAAATAAAAATTATCCTGGCCAGTTTTTTTCTCGCAGTGTTACTAACTGCTAATTTTGCTTCGGCGCAACTCATCACCTGCGGCGGTCGGAATCCCGATGGCAGCGCCCAAACAGGTTGTCAGCTGGTTGATATGGTTTTTACGGTTGAGCGGATAATCAATTATCTGCTGGCCTGGGCCTGGTTGGTTTCGATTTTCTTTATTCTTTGGGCAGGGTGGGAAATGATGAATTCCGGCGGCAACCAAGAGCGGATCACCGTCGGTAAAGATACTTTTAAGCACGCGATCATTGGATTTTTCTTGATTATGTCCGCGTATTTATTGGTCAATGTAATTGTCGGGTTGTTGACCAGTACTAACCCGGGAGCCGGGGCTTTGGATAATATTTTGAAAAATATCAGATGATTATATGAAAATTTTTCTTATCGCTTTATTTATTGGTTTGGTTTTATTTTCAACCTCCTCCGTCGCGTTGGCGCAACAAAGCAGTGATTGTGTCCCGGGTAGCACCAACACGAATTTGTGCAATCCGATTCGGTATTCTCTTGACGATTTGGGCGAGTTTATCTTTGCTGTGATTGCCTCTTTTACGAATTTTTTCGCCATTACCGCTCTAATAATGATTATCTTTGCCGGTTTTCGGATGATTGTTGCCCAAGGCAACTCTGAAGCCTTAACCACAGCCAAGGATGGACTGAAGTGGGCGCTGTCAGGATTAATTTTGTCTTTATTTGCTTTTATCATTGTCAATGCCATGGCCGATTATTTGGGAGCGAAAGATTTGGCCCCGAGTTCCTATATTGGCAACAACCCAGTGCGTAATCCGCTCCTTGATAATACCTTCTTGGATTTTTTGATCCGGATGTTAACCGGCTTTTTGTCAGTGGTTGGTATCATGGCGATTTTGATGATCATCGTCAGCGGCTTTCGTTACGCCACTGCCCGGGGGGATGAAGAACAAGTTACCAGCGCCAAACAAAGCCTGCAGTGGGCGGTGATTGGTTTAGGTGTTATAATACTATCGTACGTCTTGGTTCGAGCAACCCTAACTTTTTTCGGAGGCTAGACATGAAGAAAATCACAAAATTTGTTTTACCCAGCCTAGCGGGTTTGATTGCTCCGTTAACTGTTTGGGCGGTTAATTTTACCAACCCCGCCGATAAGTATTTGGTGAATTTCGCCAACCGAACCGGTGGCAATACCTTTGCCGGAATTTTACTGTTTATTGTCCAAGCACTCTTAGGCATTGTTGGCTTGCTTTCAGTTTTATTCATTATCCTGGGCGGTTTTCAATACATTACCTCCCGCGGGGACGAGGAAGCGGCCACCACTGGCAAAAAAACCCTGACTAATGCTATAATAGGTTTAGTCGTTACGATCTTCTCTTACATAATTGTGGTAGTGATAATGAACGCTTTCTTTGGCAAGGTTTAATTAATTTAAATATCCTTAAAGGTCGAAATATCCGCCTTCGCATAAAGCTTCGGCGGATAAGAAATAGAAAGGGAAAAACAAAGATGAAAAAACTTTCAACCTCTAAACTCGTCCCGATACTGTCGATAGTTTTGACTTTGGCTTTCGTTCTTACTCCCGTGGCATTGGCACAATTTCAAACTCCCAGCCCGGGAGGAACCGGCTTGCCGGGCGATGATCGGGTTTCGACATTCGTGCTGCGGATCATCAATATCGCTCTGGCCATTGCCGGCTTGATTGCTGTATTGTTCTTAATCATCGGCGGTTTCCGCTACATCACATCTGCCGGGAATGAAGAGACGGCCGAACAAGCCAAAAAGATTATCACCAACGCCATTATCGGTATCGTCGTGATTATCTTGGCTTTCGTCATCGTCCGCGTTATCTCCAACGCCCTAGTCAGCGGTCAGGTTTAATCCTAAAAACTCTAAAATGAAGAATCTGAAACAGACAATTCAACTTGCCCTATTCAGCCTCTTGGTGCCAGTGATTGTTTTGGCTCAACAAATTATTCCAATTAATCAAACTACTCTTCCAGGAAACCAATCGTCTACGTTTACAACGGTATTCAATTACTATATAAAAGTATTTTTGGGAGTCGTTGGTGTTCTGGCAGTAGCCTTTCTGATTTACGGCGGTTTTCGCTACATCACGTCTGCCGGGAATGAAGAACAAGCAGAATCAGCCAAAAAAATTATTCAAAATTCGATCATCGGGTTGATAATAATTATTCTATCTTACGTTATTGTGATAGTAATTGGGAATGCGCTGCTACCGGGAGGTCGCGGAATCTAAGTTTTAAACAAGCTAATATAAAAAAAGAGGCCGACACCCGGAGGGTGTCGGCCTTTGGCGTTTTCAGCGTCGCCGTCAGCGCCTGATGATAGCTTCGGTTGTACCAAAGCTTCTCATCATTTCTTCCGAAATGGCGTACTGCTTGGGATGGAATAGATCGTACTTGGATTCGATGTTAAACACCTCTTCCAAGTACTTGGTCACTCCATCCCTCCGTAGCTCAAACCGCAGTCGCCACCGTCCGACGGGTAGCTCGATCGGCTCGTGAAAATCTCGGAAGGACTTTCCAGCGGAGCCCTCCGTAATCCAAACGCCGTCCGTGTCCTGTCGCAGCACCACGACGTACTTGATAAACTTCGTGTCGCCGATGGCGTTTATTTTTAGGTAGCCGTGGGTGGCGGCTCCTTTGATTCGGAGCAACTGATTGCCCCACATGAGTCCACCGCCGTACCCGCCTTGGTAGTACGCGTCCGAATAGACCTGGTCAGCCCCGAAGTAGTACGGCTGGGCGGACCGGAATGTTCGGTATGCCTGGTTGGCTTCTGCCCAGGCGTTGTATTCTTGCATCCGAAGGTCCATCCAGGTGGGCCCGGTTATCGGTAGCATGCTGTCGGACATTACTGCGGCCGACAGTGATGGGTAGGGCAACCGGGCAACTGTCGTTTGCTGTGGCAGGGGTTGGGGGGGCGTGGTGGGTGGCGGCGTGGTTGCGGTCGGGGTCTCCTTGGCCTTGGTGGGCAAAGACTTGGTCGAGAGGATGACGACCGAGTCGCCTCCGACCAAACTTGCGCTGCCGTCCCACTGCTTGGCCAGAAATTCGATCTGGCTTTTCAGCGTCCCAGCCGGGACTTCGCCCAAATACATCCGATCCATGTCCAGTTTTTCGTCGATCGAGACTTGGAGCTGGTGCTTCTTCGCGATCTCCGCGAGAAGCACGGGAACCGAAGTAACAGTTTTCACCGCCACCGCCTCGAGCTTTTGCTCGAAAATCGGTGAGGGTGGCGTCTGAGCAGCCATTGCTGGCATGCCCAGTGCGACGAAAACGAGAGCGACGAGTAGAGCGCGCTTCATGGTAAAGTCCCTCCTTGGACTTGAGAGTGTGCGAATTGAACGTATCGTATAAATGTCGCGAAAAAAGAAATGATGAATGCGACGAAGTATAATATCAAAAAAGCTACAAAAAGTCAAGGCATTGATATTTATGACCCCGACGCTAAAGGTCGGGGTATTTTGCTTCGCAAAATAAAAAAGCGGGGTGTGAGAAGATTTGTGGTCTTCCCAACACCCCGGTGTTGCTCCGCTGGCAAGCGAACCTGCCGACGGACTAGAACCCCCCCTTACACTTGTATTCAGGCGCGGCCTCGTGCTCGAACCGGAAGCCGCCCTGATAGACGTTGAAGTCCGAACGATTCAACAGCCCCGTACTTGATTGGGCTACGAAACCGTTGGTCCAGATCCACAACGTCCCTGCACCGACCCGCTCAGCCGACAGGTACGCGCTTTGGCCGATTGGGAACGGCGTTTGACAGCTGTTCCCGCCAGCGTCTGCGCAGACTTTGCCGATGAACGTTCCCCAGGGAACCCCAGGGAGCACCTTGGCCCTGTCGCCATGTTCTTGCACAAACGCGCTGCGCGTTTCTGCATTCATGGCATCCAGATTGATGCCGTCTGGCCCGGCAGCGGTGATGGGATCTCGAGTGATCCTACCCGCTGCCGTAACGTGCGTGCAGGTGTAGACCGGAATCCCGCTGCTCACCCAGTCGTGGGTGTAGCCTTCGAGGAACCGATCCGGCGCTGGCAGGAACCCGCCGCGAGCAATGGCGATTTGCTCGTCGCGAGCTTGCCTGGCATTGGCGATATCCATAGACACCGGTGTTCTGGTGTCCTTAAACATCGTCACGCTGACCCGGCCGTTGCCGCCGCGGAAGCCGGTTTGCTTGAGAATGGTCTTGGCGTCACCTGCGTGCGCTTTGACCATTCCGTTGGCATCAGTCGTGGCAACCCTGACCCCCCGCTCTTCCGGCGGGAAGAAACTGGTCCACAGCAAGCCAACCCCAGATCCCGCTGCGAGGATGAACACGAACGTCGCGACGCTGATTAGCACTTTTTTCATGTCCGTGTCTCCTCAGCGAGCGGTTGTTGATGATGAGCTGCGAGTGCGCAGGCCAACGACGAGAGCCGCCAGCAGCGCCACGACGATGAGGCCTCGAAACATCATTTCCTCATCGCCGAAATCGAAGCTCAGAACGCTGAGCCCGACACTTTTCCAAAGCGGCCAGTAGTGGACTACTCCGACCGCGAGTAGTACACCGATTGCCGCCCGCCCCAGGATTTTGATTCCGACAGAACCCGGGTGGGTTTGGCGGAAGATCTGCAGTGATGTGATCGTCATCCACAGCAGTCCCGCCATCGTCATGGTGAACGGATTGACGATGTGCCATCCCATCTCCAAGTCCAGCAGGGCCAGCCCTGACAGAAGCAAGGAGATGAGAGTGACTTGCACCAGCAACCCGGTCATCCAGCGCGCCAGCGCTGCCGAGAGCACGACGATCGTGCCAACTGCGTGAACACACCGGCCGATCAGTCGGACTGGGAAAAATGGGAAAAACAAGAGTGGGACGGACCCCAATTTTGTTCCCAACCACCTGATCTGGGCCCCTGCCGCTGCCACTGGCAGATGCAGAAGCCACAGCACATACATCGGCACGAACCACAGCAGCGCGTTGGTGACGAAGAAGGCAACCAAGATCCCGGGGATGCCGATCGCCACTGCGATGATTAGGACCACGATGTCCACCACCACGAGCACGATGAGCCCGTAGAGGAAAGCGACCGCAGCGTCGTAGGCGCTGAGGCCACCCAGTTGCAGGTAGTCCCAGGCCCCGACGAGGACGTCGCGGACCTGGTTGCGAACGCGCGGACTGAACAAGCACCAGACAATCAGCCCGTAGATGAGAATTCCAAGGATCGTGATCATGTGAGTCTCTCCTACGAACGCCGGCGAGCTCTGTAGCCCGTCAGCCGGGTGGCTGCTGTCTGTCTGAATGCTGCCGAGGACTTCTCGGCATTCTGCATCCACTGCTTGTTGTTGAGTTCCCGCAGTGCCTTGGTGCCTTCGTTCAATTTCTTCTTGGCATCAGCCGGCAGGTCCTTGACCTCGTCACGAACCCGCTTGAGCAACTCCACTGCCTTCTCAGCCATGTCGACGCTGCGTGCGCCGATGAAGCCAAGAGCAGTCAGATGGACTTCACGAGCGGCGTGATCAGGCAGATGTGCCAGCTGCCAGAGGAATTCCACCGTGTCGCCCATCTTCTCGTCCTTGTCCGTGCCGACACAGGCCGCGTTGTGTTGAAAATCCTCGCGGTCAGCGTCAGTGTTGAGCCAGTGATCGACAAAGTCGCCGATCACGTCGGCGGCGCGACCATCGCGCAGCCGAAGCTTGACCATGGCGGCCGCGAAGTAGTGCTTGTTGCGTTTCCGCCCCTCTCTCTCCGCAAGTCTTGTCTCACTGGCTCGGTTAGCCAGTTTGACCATCATGGGGAGGCCGTGGGTGACGAACAGCTCACGGAAACCATCAAAAAGAAAATCTTTGATGGTATGACTGCCGCCCTTCGGTGTGTCTGCCATTGTTCGTTCTCCTACTTCTTGGCCGGTGCGGGTCGCACCGGCGGATTGACGTGGGTGACGTATTCGGGTTTCGAACGAAGACCGGCAGCGAGGAAGAACACGTCTCCACGCGCGCCGTCTTGGGTGACTTGCACTTCGACCATCAGCGTGCCGTCAGGCTCGGCAGGGACCGGCTGGTTGGACCAGCTGATCTTGCCGTGCTGGCGGAACTGGATCGGAATCACTCCTTCCACATTGACTTCAACCCCAGGGGCGAAAGTTACGCGGTAGGTGTAAATCCGGTCCGTGCTGATGTTGAGCCGCTCCACTTTCGGTGGCTCGGGCGGCTTGGCTGGCGTTGGCGCGGGTGCCTTGGCGGCTTCCCAAAGCGTGCTGTAGATCTGCCCGTTGATTTGGGCCATCAGCACGCACTGGTTGGCATCCATTGGCAGACCCACCTTCACCAGCTCGACCACGAACGTCACCGTGCCGGCGCTGTCCGGTGAAAGCGTGGCCTTGGGATTCGAAACTCGCTTCCCATTAGCCATCAACTTCACTATCAGATCCAGCGCAGCGACGTTTCCGCGCATCACCACGATCATCACGGGCAAGAAGCCCTTGACGACCGTACCGAATTTCCACGCCACCCCAAGTGCGAGTGGCGTTGGTGGCGCTGACGGGGCCGCTTTCGCAACCACCGTCAGGCTCGAAGCCATTTCCTTTCCCGGATTTCTCGGGTCAGGACCAACCTCGAACTCCACTTCATCATTCATCCCAGCCCTACTTCGTTGGAGCTCGAAGGATGGAACGAACACGTCTCGGCCGCCAGCGCGGGAGACAAAGCCAAACCCTTTCGGATTCAGCTTCACGATTCTGCCTTTCTCTGCCATGACTCACCTCCCGCACCTAGGCGGCTCTGAAGCTGGTTGACGAAACGAACAACTAGAACTAAACTATTTGATTCAAAAGAACCGTCTTGGGATTTTTGAGCCCAAGTTTCTGGCTCCAAGTTTTGGAACTAAAAATTTGAGCTAAAAGATTTATAAAGAAAGGGTGGAGGGGAGTGTCAGGGTTGAAACCTGAACACTTCCCTCCGAAACCTATCGAACACCTCCTTGGTGTTTTAGTGCGGACCGAAGACCCAGCCGATCGTTGCCGCCGCCCACATCGTGACGGTGGCAATAAGGACAGGGCTTCGCAGCGCTTGGCCGAGCGATCGCTGTTTGACTTTCGCCGTGAAGATGCCGCCACGTCTGCGCATCCGGAATGCAACGAAGGCCGAAGCCAACGCCGCAATCCACGTATGCGGCCAGATGTAGAGCACAAACGGCATCGACTGCTGGAGCCGGGCCAGGACGAGCGTGGCAGCCATGAACAGGCCGGCGATTGCGAGGACGGTTTTGATTCCCGTCAACGCAGTTCCGACTTGCCACAGCTTCTGAAACGGCCAAGCGATCCCGCGGCCGAGGCCACGAGCGCCTGCTGCCATAGCATGCCCGACTGCCTGAAACGGCGCGGCTGCGGCATGAGCAGCCGCTCGGACACCCGCCCCACCACGGGCTTGTATCCGACGCGCCACCCCGGGCCGATTGAGCTCCACGGTTTCCCGATAGAGCTCCTGTCCAGAGTTGGGGTCCTCGACGATGACGATGATCTGCCGCCTGTCCACCGTGACTGGAATGGTCACGTCAGGCAGATTCAGTCCGAAGTCGCCGTGAGGCCCGGTGTTGACCGAAGCGCCGCGCGTGTTGTGAGCCATCGCCCCGGCTCCGGTATCGGTCATGATCGGGACGATGTTTACGCCCGGCATGCCGACGGTGCCTTGGATGACCTGGCCCGCTACCGACTGCACCCATTCGTTAGGGTTGGTCATGTAGGGGAGGGTCACTCGCCAGCGGATGGAAAGAAAGCCAGTGGCTGGGATCGGAGCGGGGGCTCCCGCGGGGGCAGGTAGGGCGGGTCGCAACTGCGGCGGAAGCAGGGCGATGAGATCGGTCTTGAACTCATCGACACTGCGCTGCCGTAAGTTGGTGTCGTTGTGGATTGCCCGTCGGAAGGCGGCACGCCAGGTGGGAGGCAGAGCGTCGATTTCCGCCGCACGCTGGGTGAAGTCCCCAGTAAACGGCGCTCCGGTGACGAGATGGAACAGGGTCGCCGCGAGCGAATAAATATCGTCGCGGATTGACATGTCCGTTCCCGAAACCTGCTGCGGACTGGCGTATTCGAACGTGCCAGCGCGCGTGGCGCGCACCTGTGTGCCGGCCGATTGATTCAGGGTCCGCGCGATGCCCAGATCCAGAATGCAGATCTGGCCCGACGGCCGGAGAATTACGTTGGCCGGTTTGATGTCACGGTGAACGTGCGGTTCCGGTGTGTTGGTGGCGGGGTCAATGTGGTTGTGCAGGACTGATAGTCCGTCACAAATCTGGATTCCTAGCCGCAACACCTCATCTTCGCTCATCTTGCCGCCCAAAGTCGTCAGGGTTTTTTCGAGATCTCGGCCAGCCACGAACTCCATGGCCATGAACTCGAGGTTTTGGTCCACAAAGTAGCCATAGCCGGCCGGATAGAAGGGGGAATTGAGTCCGGCCTGGACTTGGGCTTCGCGCTTGAAGCGGCGCTGGGCATCCGGCAGATCGGCCGGGTTGTCAACGTGCAGCTGCTTGACCACGGCAGTCAAGCTGAAGCTGTCAGTCGCTCGGTAGACGATGCCCATGCCGCCGATGCCGAGCACCGAGTCAATGGTGTATCGATCAGCGCCGGAGTTGACGACGGTGTTGGGGGAGAGCGTTGCGATCTTACCGCAAGCAGTACACCGCTTCGCGGTTGGTGGGAGGACAAGCTTGCATGACGGACAGTATTTGTCCATGATGATCCGCCTCCTGGCGGAATGTGCTTGATTGTTGACGAAAAGAACTGTGGTCTTTACAGAGACCGCCATGAAATCAAATTTTTAATTCCATAGCATTCTCAATAAAGAAAGAATGAGAGAAGGGGAAGGAAATTTGGGTTTCCTTCGCGCCTTCTCTCGGAACTCGAATAGCTAGAGACTACTTACCCGACGGCGATGATCTCGTTGCCGAGCATCACCATGTCGCCGGGCTCGACCGTCATCGAGCCGCCGGGCTTGATGTACTTGACCACCCGGATCCCGACGCTCGTGCCGGTATCGCGAACGGTGATCACACCGTTCTCGACACTGACCTCGACCGGAGTCGAGGAGACGCCATCGGAGTTGATGGCCAGGTCGGGCGTGCACTTGTCTGTGCCTTCCCGCGCGATGATCACCTTGCTGCCCTCGCGCAGTGGGATGTTGGTCGCGCCGTACGTGAGCGTGGCGAGTGCCGGCTGGGAGCTGGCGCTGGCATCGGTAGTCGGGGTCGGCGTGTTGGTGGGGTCAGCGCTGGTCAGTTCCGTGCCGCATCCGGGGCAGAACTGTTCGCCAGTCGGAACCGGGGTAGAGCAGTTTGGGCAGACCATGATGAATCTCCTTGAAAGGGGTTGAAGTCGCGTGTGAACTTGCTCCTGCGCCAGAGACTAGCTCTGACGCAGGTTCCGGAGTGCCGCCGCCGCATCTTCAGCCGAGAAGCCGCGGGTCGCCCGCCGCGCCGCCTTCTGCGCCGCGTCGGGATCCTTGGCAATCTGGGCTTCGATCGTGCTCATCTGTGCCCGCAGTGCCGAGGCCACAGCGTCCTGGGAGAACGCCGCGGTCTTGCGCGCGTTGGCCACGTGAGCCGCCGCGTCCGCCGTGTTGGTCGCCTGTCCCGCCAAGTAGAGCTCGCGGGCAGTCGCCGCTGTGTTGATCATGTCCTTGACGGTCGAGTTGACCGTGGCGACCGCCTGGTCGCCGAACATGACTGCGATGGGGGTTTGGGCCAGCACCTGGCCTTTGATGCCCATGGCCACGACGTCGCCGATGACCTCAACCTTGCCGAACGCTCGCCGTCCGGCCCGGATGTCTTCGGGCAGAACGATGTTCAGGCCGAGGTAGGCCTGGTAGCGGTCGCCTTCGGCCAGATCGCCGATGGGCAGGAGGCGCATCGTGCTGTCTGCGAGCGCGTAGTTCGGCGTTCCGTTCCGTGCGACCAGGTCGAAGTTGTTGACCTGGGCGAACGTCACAGGGGTCAGCCGAAGTTGCGCGTTGGTGACGATGGCTCCGGCTGCCTGCGCCGCCGCGTCCTTGAGGAACGCGTCGACATCGGCCGCGGTGGTAAGCGAGCGGAAGTTGGCTCCCGCCAGTTGGTCGAGCACCTGCTCGCCTTGGTTGTTGACGCCCAGGCCGCCGGCGTAGAGAGTGATGCCGGCTTCGCGCATCTGGGTCACGACAGGGAGGGGATCCCCGCCGCCGGTGTTTTCGCCGTCGGTGAAGAACAAGACGGCGCGCTTGTGACTGGAATCGTGCAGCAGCTGCTTGGCCGCCAGCAGAGCCGAAGCGAAGCAGGTGGCACCGCCGAGACCAAGTCCGTAGACGGTGTTGATCGCCTCGGTCTTGCCGCGGTGGTCGCAGTTGGCGAGCGCCATCATCGTGGTGGGTTGTTCATCGAAGGCGATGATGCTCACGCGGTCATCCGGGTTGAATCGGTTGATCACGTTTTCGCATGCCGCCTTGAGCGCATCGAGCTTGCTTACCTCGCCGACGATCCCGCTCATGGAGCCGGAAACGTCGAGGAGCAGCACGTAGTCGCAGGCCGCGCTGATGGCCTGTTCGAGCTTGCCAAGCCCCACCTCGATCATGAGGTGGAACTGGGAACGGAGCCCGGACTTGGCCAGCATGGCCGCGACCAGGGACTGCACAGTGACTGACAGTGGAACGTTCATCGGTCGGTCTCCTTTTGACAGTAGAACGTGGTGATGGAGATGTTGTCATCTCCGGTGGTAACCTTCTCGTCGCCGAGCGTTCGTCCGTGTGGTTCCCGCACCGTCAGTGCGGTGGCCACCAGAACGTCGCAAAGCGATTTGGGGTCAGCGGTTGAGTCGGCGGCTTGGGTGATCTGTTCGGGCGAGAGCATGTTCCAGAGCCCGTCCGAGTACGCGAGTACCCAGAAGGATTGGAATTGCTGTTCACTCATCCAAACATCCCAGCTGAATTTGTTTCCGCCGATGTGTTCGTGTCGTCCCAAGAACCGGAACGGATACCCCGAGATGGTTTGATCTGTTGACAGGAGCTGAAACTTCCCGTCAATGACCAATCCCACTCGGGCGTCGCCTTCGTTGTAGCCGTGGATTTTCACGCGGCCTGTTTCCAGGTCGCAGATTGCCACAGCCACCGCAATGGTGGCGCCGCACTGGCCGGCTTTCAACTGCTTGGCTTTCGCGTATCGAAGGATGCGCGAGTTAGCCGCAGCAATTTGGGCTGGTAGGTGGTTGGTGAATTGTCCGTCCAGAAAGCGCCAGAAGTCGAGGCGCGAAAATCCGTGTTGCTGTTCCTCGAAGGGCAGCAGCCAGCGAATTCCCAGCCATGTCTCCAAGGCCGCGATCTGTCCGAACACTTCACCAGCTGGTTCTCCGCCCATGCCGTCGGCGACGATCATGACGTGGACTGCGATTTTATGCACCGGGTAAGATACCTCGGTGACAAAAATAGTATCCTCGTTGTTCTCTTTGACCAGTCCGACATGAGTCGCACCGGCCGTCGAGACGTTGATCGGCGTTTTGGGCAGGGTGAGTAACTTGAGTTCTTCGGCGCGTGGGGGATCGAGCGGCGGATCATCTGTGTTCGGCGGGGTTTCCGCCGGCACAGAAGAGGCGATCAACTCGATACCACAATGGCCGCAGAACTCGTCGGTCGGTTGAGTCGGCTGTCCGCAGCCCGGGCACTTGCCTGGGTTGGCGGGTTCTGGCACCGGGGGCCCAGTGGCCTCCGGGTCTGGCGCGGCCTCTGTCATTCGTCACCTTCCTTGTGATATTGTCTAGCTATTCGTTTATGAAAGAACCTCCTGTAAAAAATAGGCGGCGAAGATTTCTCTTTGCCGGAAGGAAAGATAACATTATAATATCTGTCCTTCTGGCAAGACAAAATTAATATGTAAACAGCATATCCTAGCAGATTTTGAAGATTTTGTCAATACTGAGCGAGGAGGATTAACAAATTTAAGATTTGACAACGGTAACACATTGTATTACAATCTTATATATTATTAAAGCTAAATAAAATATGAGATCTATAATAAATATATCAATGCCGCAAGTTTTAAAAAAAGAGGTGGAGGAAGCTGTAAAAAAAGGCGGGTATGCGACTAAAAGTGAATTTGTCCGAGATTTAATGAGGCTTTGGAAAGAAGAACAATTATTACAAGAGCTGCGAGAAAGCCAAACGCAAATTGCTCGGGGCCGTGGAAAGGTTTTGCGGAGTTTGAAGGATTTAAGGTAAAATGAAAATTGTTTATTCTCCTAAATTCGCCAGGGAATACCGGAAACTGCCACAACAAATAAAAACACTTGCTGAACAAAAAGAAAAGTTATTTCGTAAAAATCCTTTTGATCCTAAACTTAAAACTCATAAACTTTCCGGCAGGCTAAGAGATTTTTGGTCCTTTTCAATAGACTATCAACACAGAATTGTTTTTGAGCTTGCATCAAGTGAATTAATATATTTTCATGCTGTAGGGACGCATGAAGTCTATAAGTAAATGCTGATACTAGCCTGGGTGGCGGAACCCCGCACTAGACGCTTCGCGTCAGTTCGGGGCAGGCTGGCAAACATGCCGGGGTGGTGAAATTGGCAGACACGCAAGGTTTAGGACCTTGTACCCGAAAGGGTGTGCAGGTTCAACTCCTGTCCCCGGCACCAAGAACGTTGGGCGTTCCCAAGGTTGACAGAAGGAAGAATTTTCTGTAAAATTTTTAGGCATTTAATACCTATCCATGAATAGATTTATTCGGAACATTTTGATCATCTTATTAATTTTCCTGGTGGTGGCCGGGTTTTTCACCTTGTTTGAAACTGACAATACCACTGCGAATATGGTTTCTATTTCACAAATCGCGGACGAGGTAAATCAGGGCTTGGTTGATCGGATCGAAATTACGGATGATAAACTGGCGGTATTTTTAAAAGACGGGAGTGAGCAATCTTCCACTAAGGAACGGGAAGTGGCTTTGTCTGAGACTTTGAAAAATTATGGCGTGGATTCAGCCAAACTCAAAGAGGTTAAAATTGAAGTTAAAGCCAGCAGCTCCTCTTCGTTTTGGGTTTCCACGATTTTACCATTTTTGATTCCATTTTTATTGATTGCGTTATTTATTTGGTTTCTCATGCGCCAAGTGCAAGGTTCGAATAACCGCGCCATGTCGTTTGGCCAATCGGGAGCCAAACTTATGGATGAGTCAGACCGCAAACGTCGAATCACATTTGCTGACGTGGCTGGCATCAAAGAAGCCAAAGAAGAATTGAAAGAAATTGTCGAGTTTTTGCGATTTCCACAAAAATTCTTTTCATTAGGGGCGAGGATTCCAAGAGGAGTCCTGTTGTTAGGACCCCCGGGGGTTGGTAAAACTTTAGTGGCCCGAGCAGTGGCTGGGGAAGCCAATGTGCCTTTTTTCCACATCTCTGGATCGGAATTTGTAGAAATGTTCGTCGGAGTGGGAGCTTCTCGAGTCCGTGATTTATTTAAGAAAGCCAAGCGCAATGCCCCGTGTATTGTGTTTATTGACGAGATTGACGCAGTGGGACGACAGCGGGGAGCGGGCTTGGGCGGTTCCCATGATGAACGCGAGCAAACCCTGAATCAAATTTTAGTGGAGATGGACGGGTTTGAATCTGACGCAAACGTCATAGTTGTTGCGGCCACCAACCGCCCTGATGTGTTGGACCCAGCCCTGCTTCGCCCGGGTCGGTTTGACCGGCAGGTAGTTTTGGACCCGCCGGATATTGCGGATCGGGAAGCGATTTTGAAAGTCCACGCGAAAGGCAAGCCGTTATCGAAGAATGTCAATTTGCGATCCGTTGCCGAACGAACCCCTGGGTTTACTGGCGCTGATTTGTCGAATTTGATGAATGAAGGGGCGATTTTAGCCGCCCGCAAAAATCTAAAAGAAGTGTCTCAACTTGAATTACTGACCGCGATTGAGAAGGTTATGTTGGGACCGGAGCGGAAAAGCCACTTGTTATCCAAGAAAGAAAAAGAAATTGCCGCTTGGCATGAAGCCGGGCACGCCTTGGTAGCCACAGTTTTGCCTCATGCCGATCCAGTGCATAAAGTTTCGATTGTTTCGCGGGGTCGGGCCGCCGGTTTCACCATGAAGCTGCCGACCGAAGATAAAAATCTTCACTCCAAATCGGAGTTTTTGGCCGACTTGGCGGTTTCGTTAGGCGGGTACACCACAGAAAAGATGATTTTCAACGAACTGACCACTGGGGCGTCAAATGATTTGAAAGTAGCGACAACCTTAGCCCGCAAATTGGTCACTAGTTATGGTATGTCGGAAAATTTGGGTCCCATGACGTTTGGCGAAACCCATGACATGATTTTTTTGGGTCGTGAAATTGCTGAGCAAAAAAATTATTCAGAAAAAGTGGCGGCGAAAATTGACGAAGAAGTCTCGGGTTTTATCGAGCGGGCCTACAAGACCGCCGCGGATATTCTTAAGAAATATCGTAAACATTTGACCTTGATTGCTCAAAGACTGATCGAAAAAGAAACCATTGAGCGAAGGGAGTTTGAAGCATTGGTTTCGGATATTATCCCCAAAGAAAAATTAGCTAAACCATCACTTCTTGAACCATCTGCAGCCACTGTCTAATATTTTCAAACAGGCCTACGAAATCACAAAACAAGAGAAAGTTTTGTGGCGGTATGGCCTGTTATTGATTTTTGGCAATTTAATAAACTTTTTTTATAGTATAAATACTTGGGATGATCTGAGTAATTTTTTACTGATCCTTTTTCTGGTTTGTTTGTTACTCTTAGTCTATTTTCGCGCCAAAGCCGGCATGATTTTAGCCCTGCGGACCTTATCGGAAAAAAAAGAAGTCTCTTTTCGCCGCTCATTTTCGACCGGAGGTTTATTTGTGGTTCGCCTGTTGTGGTTGACTATTAGTGTTCAAACACTTTTATTTTTATCCATCATAATTATTATTTCGCCGATTGCTTATCTTTATTCCCACGATCTGATCATCCGCGCCGTCCTGCTTTCAATCTTGGGAAGCTTGGTGCTGTTTCCTTTGTTGTTTGTGATTTGGATGTTGAATATTTTTGGTCCGCTGTTTATCGTGATTTTCAATCTTTCCTTTATGGATAGTGTAAAAAATAGCCTGAATTTTATCGGGCAGTTTTGGACAAAATTACTCAAGGCCGGCTTGATCCTGACCCTCATACTATTGGGCGGAATAATTACCGGAGCCGCCTTGGCTTCTCCATTTGTGATTTTGGCACTGATATCGTATTATAAAGGAGGATTGATATTGAGCTTGCTGTTATTTTTATTTGGCTCAATTGTTTTTTTAAGCACTCAAGCGTGGTTGATCGTTTTTCAACAAGCCAGTTGGTTTTTGTTGTTTAATCAGTTAGTTAAACCTCAAAAACTGGAGGAAGCAAAAGCTGTTCCTCAACCAGAGGTTATATAAGTTAGGACGCGTAGCTCAGCTGGTTAGAGCGTCTCGTTGACGTCGAGAAGGTCCTCAGTTCGAATCTGAGCGCGTCCACCAGAAACGTTTGACGTTTCCAGAATATGGAATTATCAGAATTAGAAAAACAAATTCAGATTCAATTTAAAGACCGCGATTTATTGCAAACCGCTCTGACCCACCGGTCTTATTTAAACGAGAATCGGAAATGGCCACTACCTCACAACGAACGCTTGGAATTTTTAGGTGATGCGGTTTTGGAATTAATTACTACTGAATATCTATATTCCCATTACCCTAACCCAGAAGGAGAGCTGACGAATTTTCGCTCCGCCCTGGTGAATTATAAAATGTTGTCAGAAATTGCGGCTGATTTGGATTTAGAAAATTTTATTTTACTTTCCAAAGGCGAGTCGAAAGACATCGGTCGCGCCAGGCAGGTGATTTTAGCCAACGCGCTCGAAGCATTGATTGGCGCAATTTATCTCGATGGTGGATTTGAAACGGTGAAAAAGTTTATTGATGAGTTTGTGATTAAACACTTAAACCAGATCATGTCGGATGGTCAAATTTTGGATCCAAAAAGTAAATTCCAGGAGCTGGCTCAGGAAAAACTGGGAGTCACTCCGCATTATAAAGTTTTGGCGGAATGGGGTCCGGACCATAATAAAAATTTTGAAGTCGGCGTTTTTATCGGGGAGAAGCAAATCGCCACGGGCAAGGGTCCTTCCAAACAAGAAGCAGAAATTTCCGCTGCCGAAAATGGGCTGAAAGTCTCCGAGCTTTAGAAATAAACATCAATGTATCTAAAAAGGTTAGAACTTCACGGGTTTAAATCATTTGCCCATAAGACTGTTTTGGATTTTGATCCAGGGTTTACGGGAATTGTCGGACCAAATGGTAGCGGCAAATCGAATGTCGCAGATGCGGTTCGATGGGTAATGGGCGAGCAATCACTCAAACTTTTGCGCGGGAAAAGATCTGAAGACGTGATTTTTGCAGGGAGTGATAAAAAATCTAAGCTTTCGATGGCGGAGGTGTCTTTAACTTTTGACAACCGCGATCATAAAATGCCCTTAGAATATTCAGAAGTGGTGATCACCAGGCAACTGTTCCGTAACGGCGATTCCGAATATTTAATCAATCATCAGAAGGTCAGGCTTTTAGATATTGTGGATGCTCTAATTCGTTCGGGATTTGGAGCTGTCAATTATACTGTGATCGGGCAAGGAACGATTGACCAGTTGGTGATTGCCGGTCCGGCTGAAATTAAAAATTTAATTGAAGAAGCGTCCGGGGTTAAACCGTATTATCTGAAACGGGAAAAAACCACCAGGCGGCTTGAGCAAACCGAAGAGAATTTATCGCGAGTCGCTGATTTGTTAAAGGAAATCGAACCGAGATTACGATCACTGAGGCGACAGGCGAAACGCATGGCGGAGCGGGAATTGATTGCCAATGAGCTGTCCGTCTTACAGAAGCAATATTTTGGCAATCAGTATTTTTTGCTTGAGGCTGAGCTTAGTGTAGTTTCAAAAAATCTGGAGCTGAAAAATAGCCAAACTGCCAAATTCGAAGCTGAAATTAAAAATTTCCAAACAAGAGTTGACAGGGAAGAGCGACAGACAGAAAAGTCAAATGACTTTCTAGATATCCTTGAGAAAAAGCTCCAAAGCTTAGAAGACAGCAGGTTTGGGTTATTGGAAAAATTAGCGGAAATTCGAGGCTTGTTAAAATCCCAGCTTCCTTCCGGCATGGATTTTATGGAATTTAAAAATTCATTTGAGGCGATTTTGGACACACTTAGCCTCGCCAACATTGCAGAGATTAAACAAAAATTAAAAGTTTTGGTTGCGGATTTTGGTCAGGTAAAAAAGACCGAATTGCTTACAAAACAAGAAGCTCTAAATCAGCAGTTGGCAGAGATTAGCAGGGAAATGGAAGGACAGAGAAAGACCAAGGCAAAGCTAATCGTAGAGGAAAAACAAAAAAGAACCTTTTTATCGAATGAAGAGAAACAATTTCGCCAAAAAAACACGGAGCTGACCAAACTAAAAGATGAACGGAACTCAATTTTGGTGGAAAAAGTCAGAATTGATACAAGATTAGAAAATTTAAATAAAGAGGTTTTGGAAATTTTTGGTGAGATTCCTGATTTTTCTGATTTTAAGCAAGCTCAAACCTCGCCTGATTTGATAAATAAAATTGCCAAACTGAAACATCAACTAGAGTTGGCTGGTGGAGTTGATGAAGCAACTATTAAGGAATACAAAGAAACAGAAGAACGGTTTGATTATTTGTCGTCCCAGTCCCAAGATTTATCCCAGGCTTCGGTTGATTTACGGTCCGTGATTGACGAATTGGATCATGTGATCAAACAACAATTTGATGAAGCATTTAGCAGAATTTCAGAAAAATTTTCGGAATATTTTAGAATTTTATTCAATGGCGGTCGGGCCCAGATGAGTTTGCTAAAGGCGACAGTTAATGAGGAATTATCAGAAGAAGAGGAATCAGAAACAGAATCCAAAGAGCAACTGGACGGGATTCGGCCCAAAAAACCCGCGTCGGAAATTGTCGGGATTGAAATTCGAGCAACTCCTCCCGGTAAAAAACTGACGACGATTACTGCGTTATCCGGCGGCGAGCGGGCGATGACGGCCATTGCTCTGCTTTGCAGTATGTTGGCTTGCTATCCTTCACCCTTCGTGGTTTTGGATGAAGTGGATGCGGCACTGGATGAAGCCAACTCCATTCGGTTTGCGAAAATTTTGGGGACATTGTCCCATCAAACACAGTTTGTAACTATTACCCACAACCGCGAGACCATGCGGCAAGCCCATACCTTGTATGGCGTGACCATGGACGATCGGGGGATGTCAAAGGTTCTGTCGATTAAACTTGAAAAAGCCGAGCAATTAGTCGAGTAACTTATGTTAACTGATTTACTCTCATCAATTACAAATTTTGTTATCCAGACCATTGATCAGTTGGGTTATTTAGGCGTGGCAGTTTTGATGGCAGTTCAATCCGCGGCTGTTCCTATCCCTTCGGAAGTTATCATGCCGTTTGCCGGTTTTCTGGCAGCCTCTGGAAGATTTTCACTTTTTTTACTCGCCTTGGTCGCCAGTGGCGCTTCGATCATTGGGGCGCTTTTAACCTATGGTTTAGGTTTTTATGGCGGGACTGCATTAATCAAAAAATATGGCAGGTTTGTGTTGATCAACGAGTATGATTTGCAGTTAACCCAAAAGTTTTTTGCCAAATTTGGTAATTGGGCAACTTTGTTGGGGAGCATGACGCCGATCGTGCGAACGTTCATCTCGATCCCTGCCGGTATCGGTAAGGTTAAGCTCAAAACATTTTTGAGCTTGTATTTTTTAGGTTCGTTTATTTGGTCTTATTTTCTGGCCTATTTGGGTTTTAAGCTGGGAGAAAATTGGGCGCAATTACAAGGGTATTTTCAAAAATTTGATGTTCTGATCGTGATTTTGATTTTGGTCGGTATCGCTTGGTGGATTAGGCGACACTTTAAGCGTTGACCAAATTTTAAATTTTTGTTATACTACGCAAGCATAAAATATGCCCGGTAGTAGAAGTTCGATATCTGTTCCGCGAAGCGGAACAGATAAAGATTAACATCGGATTATAGATTACCGGAATTATCTAGATTAAGGATATTATTTTTTTAAATTCATTTATTATTAAACCGAACTTTCACTACCGGGTATGCTGACGATACGACTACAACGGACTGGGACTAAAAATAAACCTAGCTTTAGGGTGGTTTTGGCGCAAGCGTATAGAGCCGCGAGCAAGCAGGTGATTGAGGTATTAGGACATTATAATCCGCACCGGAAAGAATTTGGTATCAAAAATCCGGAACGATTGCAGCATTGGCTTGCTCAACACGTCCATGTTTCACCAACTGTCCATAATCTATTGGTAGAAAAGAAAATGATTGAAGGAAAAAAGGTTAAAGCTTGGCGACCGAAGAAAAAGGCTAAAGAAGAAAAGCCTATTGATGTAAAAGTTGAAGCCGTGGCCTAATTTTGTTATAATGTTTTCGAAATACTGATCCAGGCGAGATTTAGTCGAATCAGGCCGAAATCAGGGTTCTTTAAAAGAAATTAACCAATACTGCAATGGCACAAGAACAAGATCAGGAATTCGTAGAATACCTCGTCCGTGCGCTGGTTGATCATCCAGAAGATGTGAAAACCGAGCGTACTGTTGATGAGATGGGAGTATTGATTACTCTTCATCTTCATCCGGAAGATATGGGGCAAGTAATTGGTCGCCAAGGACAAACCGCCAAATCCATTCGGACCCTGCTTCGAGTGGTCGGGGCAAAAAGAAAGTCTCGAGTAAACCTCAAGATTTACGAACCAGAAGGGTCCCGCCGGCCAGCTCGCGAAGCGCAACCGGCCCAAGATCTTACATCTGACATTGACGAATTCAAGCTATAAAACAAAATCCGCCTCACGGCGGATTTTAAAAAATGAGGTTCATAATACTAACACTCTTTCCCGAAGCCTTTGAGTCTTATTTTAATATAAGCTTGCTTAAGCGCGCGGTAGCGAAAAAAATAATTAAAATTGAATTAGTCAATTTGCGCGACTTTGGTGAGGGGCCGCACAAAGTCGTGGACTTGCCTCCTTATGGCGGCGGAGCGGGGATGGTGTTGCGAGTGGATATCATGGCCAAAGCACTCCGTGCTTTGAAATCAAAATTCAAAATTCAAAATTCAAAAATAATTTTACTAACGCCACAAGGACAAAAATTCAATCAAAAAATAGCCAATAAATTGGCTGACTACAAGACCTTGGTCCTTATCTGCGGACGTTATGAAGGATTCGATGAACGGATCCGTTCTATGGTTGATATGGAAATTTGCATTGGGGATTTTGTCTTAACCGGCGGGGAAATCCCGGCGCTGGCGGTTTTGGATACAGTCGCGCGATTAGTTCCCGGAGTCGTGGGTAAGTCAGAATCATTAGTACAGGAAAGTTTTTCAGACGGATTATTGGAGTACCCACAATACACGAGGCCGGAAAATTTCAAGGGTAAAAAAGTGCCTAAGGTATTGCTTTCCGGCAACCACGCCAAGATTGCCGCGTGGCGAGCAAAAGAAGCCCTAAAGCGCACAAAAAAACGAAGACCAGATTTACTCAAGTAATCATTTGACTAAACTTATCGGGGGGGGGTAGAATAAAAGCAGAAGCAATTAATATAAATCAAATGAAATTTAGTGAACAAGCGACCAAATGGGTCGCGGGAGGTATCTTGGCCGGGGTCTTGGCCACGTTGGGGGTGCAGTGGGGAATGGAGCAGTATGAGGCGAAGCAAACCGCTCAGAGATTTACAGCTTTCGCCCAAGAGTATGACCAAGCTAAAGATAAAAACGCTTTTGTACAAAATTATGATTTCAGTAAAATTATAGTCAGTGATTCAAGAATTTCTTTTAACATAAGTAGCGCCAGTACCGATAATCCTTGTTCAGGAGATGACCAAGATTGTGATAGAGATGGAGAGGTTAATTGTGCAGGTCTGGTGAAGAATATTAATGATTTGTTGTACCGGATCGGAGTATACGAAGCAGCTATAGAGGATTTCCAACGGTTTGATGATAGTGTAATTATAGATATGATTAGAGCATGGCAAGATTCAATAAACCTTATTAGAAGATTATTAGCGCTTGGCATGGAGACATGGATGAATAATTGCCGGGATTTGACTGAATAATAAATTAGAAGTTAATTAAATTCCTAATCCGCCCGAAAGCCTGCCTGCCGGTAGGCAGGGGCGGGTTTTGGTTTGTTCAAAGAATAGTAAGAAATTAAGAATCCCTAAAAAATACTGGTGACCTATATCCCTAAATTTGACGATCGCACAAAATAGGGATATCATGGCTTTATGAAGAAACTTAAGAAAAGCAAGATTAAAAAAATAATCGCAAAAACAATTAAGTCGGTTACTAATGAAATTTTAGGGATGTATTATGCTTCGCCCTTGACTTTCTCCGAATCCAGGCGCCAGATGTATGGATTGCCGATACACCCCAAAGAAATCCCGCGAAAACAACTGTATAAAACCGCAGAAAGAATGCGCCAACAAGGATGGCTCGACAAGAAAAAAATTGAGGATAAAATATATTATGAAATTACTAGAAAAGGTAAAATTAAATATTTAATTTTCAAGATTAGGACTTCTAGGAACCAAAGAGGGAATCAGGCCACTATAATAATTTTTGATATACCAGAAGAAAAGAGAACGTATAGAAATTTCTTGAGGCGGTTGCTTAAGCAAATGAAGTTTACCATGATCCAAAAAAGTGTATTCATTGCCCCGGACGTTCTACCTCAAGAATTTTATGATTTGCTGAAAGAGATGAAATTAATCCAGTATGTAAAAGTTATCGAAGGGGGGATTCGCTAAGAGCAATATCCTTAAAATGTGCGACCCGCCTGCCTCTGCGAGGCACGAGCGGGCAGGTCGCACAAAATAGGGATATAGTTAATTATAATTATCATAATATGCTTGAATTCGCAGTTGAAAAAAAAGACCGATTGGATAAATTTTTGGCTGGGAAAATTCCCGATGTTTCGCGGGGGAGGATTCAGAAGGCCATCAAGACCGGCGCAGTTTCGGTTAATGGCCATAAAGTTTCGGAACCGGATTGGCCATTGAAAATTGAAGACCAAATTGAACTGCCGGAATTCAAACCAGAAGCGTTGACAGCTTCTACTTTGGCGCTGAAAGTCGTGTTTGAAAATGAAGATTTCGCCGTGATTGATAAGCCGGCCGGGCTCGTCGTCCACCCAGGCGCTGGCAACACGGAAGATACTTTGGCCAACGCGCTCTTAACCAGATTTCCAGGAATTGAGAACGTCGGCGAGCCGCATCGGCCTGGGATCGTCCACCGTTTGGATGAATATACGTCTGGCTTGATTTTGATTGCGAAAACCCCAAGAGGGTATGAGTATTTCAAACAGCAGTTTTTGGATCATAAGATTGAAAAAGAGTATTTGGCGTTAGTATCAGGGGTGCCAGCTAAACAACACGACATTATTAATTTGCCGTTAGAGAAAGTTCCCTTGAAGCAGAAAATGCGAGTGGGGTCAGGCAAGGAAGCCATTACCGAGTATTGGGTTTTGGGTGAAGGGAAATTGGACCCCTCGACTTCGCTTCACTCCGCTCGGGGTAAAGACTCTGGCGAGTCTTTACAAGTTGCTCTTCTTCGTGTAAAATTGCACACAGGGCGCACTCATCAGATTCGAGCGCACCTGGCGCACATTGGGTGCCCGATTGTGGGAGACAAGCTCTATGGGAAAGCTTCCCCAATTTTAGATAGACAGTTTCTCCACGCAGCCCGACTGAAATTTCAATTGATGGACGGGACGTGGTTAGAACTAGTGTCAGAACTGCCGACGGATTTGAGAGAAGTATTGACTAAGTTAAACATTAATATCCCAGTATCTTAATATCCAATATCGATATTTGGATACTAAGCGCTTCGCGCGATACTAAGATATTCATATGATGATTCCAACATTTCGACCCGAACAACTAAAAGATATTCCGGTACTAAAAGCCGGGTACGTTGTCCGCGTGCACCAAAAGATTAAAGATATTTCGGCTGAAGGGAAAGAAAAAGAGCGGATCCAGGTCTTCGAAGGCCAGGTCATCGCTACCAAGGGCGGAAAAGCCATGAATGGCACCGTGACCGTGCGCAAGATTTCCTCTGGTATCGGCGTGGAGCGAATTTTTCCCATTCATTCGCCAAATATCGAAAAGATTGAAGTCGTCAAAGCCACCCCGGCTCGCAAAGCGAAACTTTATTATACCCGCAGTGGTCAAGAAGCAAAAATTAAAGAGTAAAAATAGACCCTGGATCTTGGTCCGGGGCGGTTTTTTTATTCAGCGACTTTAAGTTTAGATTAATTTTAAAACGTTCCACCAAGCGGTGATATAATCCGGCCGCTTGTTCTGATACTTCAGGTAATAGGCGTGTTCCCAAACATCGAGGCCGATGATGGGCGTGTGGCCGTGCAGATAGGGAGAGTCTTGGTTGGGCAGGCCATGCATATGGAGTTTGTCCTGTTCATCGCGCGCTAGCCAAGCCCAACCAGAACCGAAGACTTTCGCCGCGACATCAGTAAATTGTTTTTTGAATTCTTCCACCGAGCCGAAAGTGGTATTGATATCCGCAATCAACTTATCATCTTTTTTGTTCTTCGGATCCATCAGGGTCCAGAACAGTGTGTGATTAACATGCCCGCCGCCATGATTGCGGATGGCCGTGCGGTCCGCTTCGTCTACTTTCAGTGAATCCAAGTTTTTCAAAAGTCCATCGAGCGGTTGTTCCGCCAAGGCCGGATATTTGTCCAAGGCGGTATTAAGTTTATCAATGTAAGCTTGATGATGCTTGGTATGGTGAATTTCCATGGTTTTCGCATCGATGTATGGCTCTAAGGCATCATAGGCGTAGGGAAGCCGGGGCAGTGTGTATTTCATAAGTTTATTAGGTTAATGATTTAGTATATAATGATTATACGTAAACTTTAATAGATTGTCATGACACAGATTGAAAAACTTGAAGACCTAATGACCAAGCAAGTCGTGACCGTGACTGAAGATACCCCCTTAACTGAGGCGGTGGTTTCTGTCGTTCATCATAGATTTAGCGGTTTGCCGGTCGTGGATCGAGCTGGCAAATTGGTCGGATTGTTTACGGAAAAGAAATTGTTAGCCGATCAATCTTATGTCCATTTGCGCACCTTACTCACGCTATTTTCCGATCTGCAATATTATAAAAAAAAGAAATCCGCGATCTTAGAAGAACTGAAGGAAGCGGTCCCGCTGGATATGAAAAAGGTCATGAACCCAAACCCGAGGACGCTGAATATTTCACAGTCCATCGAGGATGCCCATGCGCTGTTTTTGGATCCCGCCACGGCAGACCCGGTGCCGGTCGTGGATGATAATAATGTTCTAAAAGGCGTGCTTTCTCTGTCGGACTTCGCCAAATATTATAAAGTCCCAATTCGGGCGGCAGTAAGAGAAGAAGATGTTGATCGGAAGATTGACCGATTTGCCGAAAGTTTCCGGAACGATTTTTTAGTGGTTCCTCGGTTCCGGGTCTATACCTGGATTATCAGCAGTATTCTTTTCGGCTTCGCCGGCTTCGCCATCGCCATGTTTTTTATTTTAAGAATTAGTGTGTAATAGGCAATCTTGTCTTGCAATGGCGGGTTTTTGGTATTGTTGACCATAAGAGCTGGGAGGTGGTAAAATATAAACATGACTATCGAAGAAGTGAAAGAAAAAATTGTTCCGGTGCTAAAACAATCTGGTGTGGAGTATGCCGGAATTTTTGGTAGTGTGGCGCGCGGGGATGCGTCCGCTTCCAGCGACGTGGATATATTAGTTAAATTTCAATCATCGCCGACATTCGCCGGATATCTCAAACTTGATGAAAATTTACGCAGAGTGCTTAATCATGATATTGATTTGGTGACAGTTGGCGCAGTAAATAAGTTTTTACGGCCACAAATCGAACGCGACTTGAAACTCATCTATGGACAAAGATAAAATCTACATTGCGCAGATCAAGGAATTTTGTAGCAAAATCATTGAATTTACCAGCAAAGTTAGCTTTGAGCATTTCGTCGCGAACGAACAATTGCATTTGGCAATTGTCAAACTAATTGAAAATATCGGGGAAGCCGCCAAGCGGACTTCTCAGGCAACCAAAGATACTTATCCTCATGTTGATTGGAAACGGGCAATGGCCATGCGAGATCGATTAGTCCATGATTATATGGATGTGGATCTGGAGATTGTGTTTGATGTTGCCACGACTGAAGTCCCACGATTGCTAAAGAATTTATAGGTTTGTTGACAAATTTCATCGGGGTATACTAAAAGCAGAAGCAATTAACTTAGGAGAAACCAAAGCAAATGAAACTAAAATTCAACTGGAATAAGTTAAATTGGAAAAGCGGATTATTGCTCATCGCGGGCTTGCTGTTGGTTGCTCTTGCCATCAACGAGGTCTCTAGTTATTTTATCCGCCAGAATTTAAAGAAAGACTTTGATGTTGCGGCGGCCAAAATAACAAATGTCTCGGAACTTGGACAGTTGGTTGAAGCATATGCTCCAAAGTTTGCCCAAACTCAAAGTGTCGCTGATTTTTTTAATCGCTCTCGCGTGGAGCTAAATTTAAGCGCAGCTTATGATGGCGACTCTGGCGATGACCAACAGCCCAGAGATAAGTTTACGGAACCGCAGCTCGATTGTGCATTGTTGATACAAAGTATTATGGAGCTGGAAGAAAGGATCGGCGATAAAAAACTTGCTTTAGAATATTACAGCCGTGTTTCGCCAGGTTATGTTGATCCTGATTCAGGCTGGTCTATTGAAAGTAAAATTAGGGATGTCGAGGCAACCTTAGCAGCTTGGGAATCTGATTATAGCAACATGCTCAAGGCTTATGCCACCAAGTGCATCGGGATCGTAATATAATTTGTATTCTGGTCTGTTGACATTCCGCCTATTTGTGGTATATTGCAATTAGCTTAGTAAAGCTAAGTGTAAGAATTCGTTATTATTCTTTATAACTGTTTGACTGCATCTTTATTCTCGATATGTCCATAGTTTTGTCTCAATCTACTCCGACGCTGACTCTGTCAGGTCGGAGCTCCGACAGAATCGTCGGAGTCGCAAAAAAATTACCCTTAACTCGAGGGCTTGTTTTAGCGTCCGTTTAATTTTGACACAAACCTAAACCAGTAAAGATGCGGCCAATTATAGAGATTGGAGTGTTTTTTATGCCCAGTAATACAACTTTCAGTATGTTCTTCTATGTCTACGTATTGGAAAGTTTAGAAGATTTTAAAAGATATATTGGTTTTACTACTAATTTAAGAAAGAGATTAGAAGAACATAATAGGGGTTTAAATTTTTCAACAAAGTTTAGAACGCCTTTTAAATTGATATACTTCGAGGGGTGTTTGAGTGAAGTAGACGCCAAACGCCGTGAGAATTATTTAAAAACCACACAGGGTCGTCGGTTTTTAGGCTTAAGATTAATGGACTTCAAACGTAACCAAACAGCGTTTGGCGTCTCTGAAAGTTGATATACTGGGTATGATTGGTTTATATATTGTAATCGGGATATTAGTGGGGGGAATTGCCGGCTATTTCATCCGCAAAGTGCAGATTGCCAGCAAGGTTAATTCCATCGAGGCGAAAGTCGCCCGGGTTGAGGAAATTGCTCGCAATAAAGAAAAAGAAATATTGCTGGAAGCCAAAACCAAGGCCATGGAGATTATCGAGCAGGGCAAAAAAGCGGAAACGGATTTTCGCAGCCAAATTATTAAAGTCGAAGAGCGATTAACCAAAAAAGAGGCTGATCTGGATCGTCGAGTCTCGGATAATGACAAAACCAAAGAAGATTTAGCCCAAAAAAAGCTGGATTTGGAAAAAAATCAAGAACAGCTTAAAGAGGTTAAACAACAGCAATTGGAAAAATTGCAGAAAATTGCCAATCTTTCCACCGAAGATGCGAAACGAGTGCTGTTGGAAGCCACGGAAAAGAATGTCAAGGACGAATTGACCATGCTGACTCATAAACTTTTGAATCAAGCGCGGGACGAGGCGGATAAAAAAGCCCGCGAGATCGTGGCCTTGGCCATTCAGCGCTGCGCTTCGGAAGTCACGAGTGAAACCACCACCACGGCCGTCAGTTTGCCTAACGATGAAATGAAAGGCCGGATCATCGGCAAAGAAGGCCGCAATATCCGAACTTTCGAACAAATGCTGGGGGTGGAAGTGATCGTGGATGATACTCCGGACGCCGTGATAATTTCCGGATTCAATTCAGTCAGGCGCCATATCGCCAAGCTGGCTTTGGAGCGGCTGATTGCTGATGGCCGGATTCACCCGGCGAAAATCGAAGAAGCCACGGAAAAAGCGAAAAAAGAAGTGGCGGAAATGATCCGCGAAGCCGGGGAAGCCGCGGTTTATGAATTGGGCATCACTGACTTTCCGGCCAAATTGGTGCAACTGATCGGCCGCTTAAAGTTCCGCACCAGCTATGGGCAGAATGTCTTAAAGCACTCGGTCGAGATGGCGAAATTGGCCGCTCTGATGGGCGAAGAGTTGGGGGCCGATATCCCGACCATCAAGCGGGGAGCGCTGTTGCATGACATTGGCAAGGCCTTGGATCAAGACATGGAAGGCACGCACGTGGAAATCGGCAAACAAATTGCCCAGAAATTTAACCTACCTGAAAAAATTATTAACGCGATTGAAGCCCATCACGGCGACGTGGAATATTCGTCGATTGAAGCCGCGATCGTGGATGCGGCGGATAATATTTCCGGCTCCAGACCGGGGGCGCGACGCGACACTTATGAAAATTACGTCAAACGGCTGGAAGACTTAGAGCGCCTAGCTTCTGCGTTCGAAGGGGTGGATAAAGTCTACGCAATTCAAGCTGGAAGAGAGATTCGGGTATTTGTGACACCTGGTAAAGTGGATGATTGGGCCGCTACCAAACTGGCGCGAGAGATTGCAAATAAAATCGAACAGGATTTGAAATATCCGGGAGAAATCAAAGTGATGGTCATTCGAGAGACTCGGGTGATTGAGTATGCGAGGTAACGTTCAACAATCTATGCTAAAAGTATTATTCTTTGGTGACATTACAGGTGAACCCGGACGCAAGGCGGTGAAACAATCATTGCCCGGACTTTTGGAGACAGAGAAACCGGATTTAGTTTTGGCTAATGTCGAAAATTTGGCGCACGGCAAAGGAGTAACTGTCAAAACATTGGAAGAACTGATCAGAGCGGGGATTAATGGGTTTACCGGCGGTAATCATATTTTTTCCAAAAAGGAGTTTTCCGACGAAGCCTTAACGAAATATTCCGATCGCTTAGTTCGCCCGGCGAACATTCCTGATACTTATGCTGGGAATACCGCAATTAAACTTGTCACTTCCAAGGGAGCAGTGTTGGTTGGAAATTTTTTGGGCCAAGTGTTTATGGAAAATCAGTTTCATGATCCGATTACCTCGGCATTCGCCGGGGTTGAGTTTTGGCAGAAACAGAATCAAAGCCCCGATGTTGTGGCCACACTGATTGATTTCCACGCGGAAGCCACCAGCGAAAAGATCGCGTTCGGTTATTTTCTGGATGGCAAGGTCAGCGCTATCTTAGGAACGCATACTCATATTCCCACAGCTGACGCGAAAGTTTTGCCAGGCGGCACTGCTTATATTACCGACGTTGGCATGTGCGGGGCGGCAGGCTCGGTGCTGGGGGTGAAAAAAGAACTGTCTTTAGAACGGTTTTTAACCGGCAACCGGGTCTCTTTCGATATTCCAGATGATGCTTCATCTGTGGAGTTAAGTTATGTTATTATTATAGTAGATGAATCGACTGGCAAGGCAACGGAAATTAGAGCAGTACATCAAATCGTGAAATTAGCATGAATCCCGTTAGAAATTTTGCGTTGCTTATTATTTATAACATTTATATTTGACGGGTCAATTATCAATAATTAGATTTATTAACTAATCACTATTTCTAACGGGATGAATAAATTTCTTTTTGAACCGCCGAAATTTTTGGATCCAGAGAAAACTTTATTTGCCGCAGGTTTGACCAGCGGCCAGACCCTGGCTGACTTGGGAGCAGGGAGCGGTTTTTATGTGATGGCCGCGGGAAAAATTGTGGGCGAGCGAGGATCAGTTTTCGCCGTTGATATTTTAGAATCAGCGCTGGATCATATCGCGGCGGAAGCTCGAGTCAAGGGACTGCGTAATGTTAAAATGATTCGCTGTGATTTGGAACAAGCCAGTTCTTGTTCGGGTATCCCAACAGGCAGCTTGGATTATGTTTTATTGGCTAACACCTTGCATCAAATAAAAAATCGGAAAGGATTGTTGACTGAAGTCTATCGGTTATTAAAAACCGGGGGCAAACTGATTGCATTGGAATGGAATGATCAACCATCACCGATCGGTCCGCAAATTGCCGATCGGTTAGCGCCTACTGAAATTGTGAAACTCGCCAGTCAAACCAACTTAAAAGAACTGGGTATGCTGCCGGTCGATATTTATCATTACGGGTTGATGTTTATAAAGTAATGCCTATTAATTACTATTTTTGGTTTTCACAACCTTCAACCATCTTAAATCAAACCGATTTTTACATAGGTTATTTTTTTGCTGCCTGTTTGGCGGTGGCGATTATCTTTTTGGTCATCGCCAGATTTGCGAAGCATCAAACAATCAAGAATATTTGGAAAAGAATTTGGCACCTAAGCTTGACTTTAGCCATCAGCGGTGGATTTTGGTTTTTGTTTCGATACGAAAATACCCCGTTATTTAGCCGCAGGTTCTGGGTTGGATTAATCGGGTTGATGGGGATAGTGTGGTTGATCTTTATTTTGAAGTATTTGATTTTCAATTTTGCCAAAGAAAAAAAAGAATACGAGCACGAGCAGATGAGGAACAAATACATCCCTAGCCGACGTTGATGAGTACAGGTAAGCTTGGTGAAGATCGGGTTTCCAAACACTATGAAGGTTTGGGCTGGAAACTGTTGGATCGAAATTTTACCAACCGTTTCGGCAAACAGATAGGTGAGTTGGACTTGGTATTTGCGGGGAAAAAGGAATTGGTGTTTGTGGAAGTTAAAACCAGAAGTACAAATAGGTTTGGGTTAGGAGTTGAGGCGGTTGATGTGGGTAAACAACGGAAGTTAATCAATATCGCCAAATTTTATCTGCGGCGACACCCGCAATATCAAGGTTGGAATTACCGATTCGATGTGGCGGTCGTGAACCTTGACCCCGTTAGAGGTCAAACCTCTAACGGGGTTGACAATAAAACCCAGCCTGTTATAATTATCCCGAACGCGATAGAAGATCTAGACTAATCCCGCAGAATGCGGGATTAAATTTTCTCAAAAAAATTAAGACGGGGATCATAAGATTATGAATAGTGAGTTTGAGCAAGCGTTAAATCAAATCGCCGAGGAAAAAGATATTAATAAAGATGAGCTTCTGAAAATGATTGAAGTTTCTTTGGCCGCGGCTTTTCGGAAAGATTATGGCAAAAAAGACCAGAATATCGTCGTGGAATTCAACCCAGAGACTTTGGGGACGAAAGTCTATGACGTAAAAAAAGTCGTGGAAGAAGTCTTAGACCCGATGAAGGAAATGAGCTTGGCGGATGCCAAAACGCATAAAAAGAACGCCAAATTAGAAGATGAGATTAGAATGGACATCACCCCTAAAACCGGAGCGAAGTTTGGCCGGATCGCCGCCCAAACCGCCAAACAAGTGATCGTCCAAAAAATCAGAGAAGCCGAACGAGGGGTCTTGTTTACTGATTACAAAGCGAAGGAACGACAATTGGTTTCTGGAATGATCCAACGGGTTGAGGGGGACACGGTATTGGTAGATCTTGGTAAAACTACTGGTGTACTATTTCCATCCGAACAAATCAAAGGCGAGAAATATACCATTGGTTCCCGGATTAAAGCTTTGATTTTGCACGTTGAACCAACAGCGAAGGGGCCGAAAATTACTTTGTCTCGTTCGCACCCGGATGTGGTGAGAAGACTGTTTGAATTGGAAGTGCCGGAAATTTCTAACGGAATTGTGGAGATCAAGGCAGTCGCCCGAGAGGCGGGGAGTCGAACTAAAATCGCGGTGTGGTCATCGCAAGACGGGGTTGATCCAATCGGCGCGTGTGTCGGACAGCGGGGGAGCCGGGTCCAGGTGGTCATAGCGGAATTAAGTGGAGAAAAAATCGATATCATCGCTTGGTCGGAAGATACCGTGAAGTTTATCGCCAACGCTCTGTCACCGGCGAAAATTCTCAATGTCACCCTAAACGATGAAGTAAAAGAATCGAAAGTCGGGGTTTTAGAAGACCAGCTGTCTTTGGCGATTGGCAAAGCTGGACAGAATGTCAGATTGGCTGCTAGGCTGACCGGGTGGAAGATCGATATCGCGGAGGAGAAAATTGCCGCCGCTTCCGAAGCAGTACCGGAAGCTGCCCATGAAGAACTCAACCCTGAAACCTTGCCGACAACTGAAGCCACGCCGAAAGAGTAATTCGTTATACGGTAGCGCGACGCGTATCGGTCAGCGCCTTGTGTGTATCGGCCGCATAACGCTTACCGTAAAACGATACGCGCTGCGACGCCGTCTAACGTAAACCATATGATTAAACCAGAACCAATTATGCCCTTAGTTCCCATGGTTGTCGAAAAATCCCAGTTCGGCGAGCGTGCGTTTGACATTTATTCGCGTCTTTTAAAAGAGCGGATAATTTTTCTTGGCGAGATGATTGATGACCACGTGGCCAACTTAGTCATCGCCCAGCTGCTGTTTTTAGAAGCCGAAGACCAGAAGAAAGAAATTAAATTGTATATTAATTCTCCCGGCGGTTCCGTCACCGCGGCGCTCGCCATCTATGACACCATGCAATACGTTAAACCGGATGTCACCACGGTTTGTATCGGCCAAGCCGCTTCCGCCGCGGCCATTCTGCTAACCGCCGGCGCTGCCGGCAAACGAATATCTCTGCCGAACGCCCGGATGATGATTCACCAGGTGATGGGCGGGGTCGAAGGCCAGGTCCGCGACGTCGAAATTCAGACCAAAGAAATGGTGCGGATTAAACACCAAATTAATAGTATTTTGGTGAAGCATACCGGCCAGAATTTGAAAAAAATCGAAATCGATACGGACCGGGATTTCTTTATGACCCCGGAAGAAGCCAAGGCCTATGGCCTAATAGATAAGGTTATTGTTAGTAATTAGAAAAAGAAAAAACTGTCCGGTCATTTGACTGGGCGGCTTTTTTATTATGGGACAGGATCACTGCTTACTGTACTCACCGGTTCAGGAGCAGGCGGGCTGACCGTCTCAGTGGTCGGAGCAGTTGAAGTATCAGATGTCTCTTCTGCGGTTGGAGCCGTAGAAGTATCGGTTACCGTGGCGTCAGCTCCGACGCTATCGGTCGGAGTTATGGCAGTTGAATCATCATCTGGAGCCGCTGGCTCTGTGCTCCCAGGATCGGTAGATGATTCCGATGAGGTCGGTTCTGGCTCAGTAGAGGTGGTGCCGCTAACAGTCCCACTGCCACCACCACTCGACTCTTGATTGCCCAGGCCCACATT